>Ga0209305_1000285_pt1 | contig 37919 bp, 34 predicted proteins | sample COGITO_mtgs_1103_FD_184792 | JGI IMG/M metagenome (GOLD analysis project Ga0209305, IMG submission 184792) | Pelagic marine microbial communities from North Sea - COGITO_mtgs_110321 (SPAdes) (version 2) | ecosystem: Environmental > Aquatic > Marine > Epipelagic ...
TAATGTGTTTTCTAAGATTAATGATTGCTTTAAAGTCTAATAATCTTTCTCTCTCTACTTCCCAGTTAGTCGTAGACTTATAAAATTTATTTAAGTTTTCGACATAGTCACCATCGGGACACATTGCGTGAATGTTTTGTGAGCCCAAATAAGCAATTAATTCTTTTCTAGATTTATATAGTATCCAATCCCAATGAGATAAATAAGTAATCATTAACACCATTTTAAGTGCTAAATTTGTTAACATTGCATAATATGAATTTAGTAGTAATAGGTACTGGCTATGTAGGTTTAGTAACGGGTGTAGGTTTTGCTAGCCTCGGCAACACTGTAAGTTTTGTAGATTTAGATGAAAATAAAATTACAAAACTGAAAAATAAAAAAGTTCCATTTTTTGAACCAGGTCTTGAAGAGCACTTTCAAGACGGGGAAACCTTTTCACGAATGTCATTTTCATCAACCTATAAAGACATCAACTGGGATACTGTGGATGTAGCTTTCATTTGTGTTCAAACTCCAAATAAATTAGATACAAACTCAGTAGATACAAGATTTCTTGAGTCAGCAATTACTGAAATTAATAACTTAGATAATTCAAATATTGTAGTTACTGTAAAGTCAACGATTCCACCATATGAAATTGAAAAAGTTTGCAATAAAGTAGGAATGGATAAAAATGAAATAACATTTAATCCTGAATTTTTAAGAGAGGGCACTGCTATAGAAGATTTTTTTAAGCCTGATCGAATTGTAGTTGGGGGAAATGACCCAAAAAAACTTTCTGTATTAAAAGAACTTTACAATAGTTTTGACGCGGAGCTTATAGAGACTGATCCCATAAGCTCTCAGTTAATAAAGTATCTAGCAAACACATATTTACCATTAAGGCTTTCGTTTGTTAATGAAGCTGCAAGGTTAATTGACTACTCTGGAGGAAATCAACAAGATGTTCTAAAAGGTGTTGGTCTTGACTCAAGAATAGGTTCGCATTATTTTAGACCATCACCTGCATGGGGTGGATCATGTTTTCCGAAAGATTTAATAGAAGTTAATAATTTCTATCAAGATGAAGAGCTAACCCTTCCATTAATATCAAATATCATAGAATCAAATAATCTTCAAACTACATGGACAGTAGACAAATTAGTAACGATTCTTGATAAAGAAAGCATAACGTCAATAGTCATGGTAGGAGCAGCATTTAAAGAAGACACGGATGATTTAAGAAATTCTCCAACATTAGATATTTATCAGATGCTTGAGGAAAAAAACATTCAAACTTTAATTTATGACGAAATGGTTGAGCTAGAGTCCTTTAATTCATTAGATGATTTAGATGATATAAGCGAGAAAAGTCTGATTGTACTCATGTATCCAGTCAAGAAAGTACTAATGGAAAAAATAGATTCAGTAATTTCTAGAACACAATCTATTTTGTATACACCATGGTAAAAATATGAATATCTTATTGACAGGAGGGTCTGGATTTATAGGATCAAATCTATCAAAAGAACTTTTAAAAAATGATGAAAATAGATTAATCATTGTTGATAATTTACTTACAGGAAGTCTTAATAATCTTGAAAGTTTATTAGATAACGAAAATGTTAGATTTGTTCAACACGATGTACAGGACCATTTAGAAATTGAAGAAAAAGTTGATTATGTATTACATTTTGCGAGTGCGGCTTCTCCTGTTGCGTATACAGAAAATCCAGTAAATACTCTGAAAGCTGGCAGTCTTGGAACAATAAACACACTTGGTTTAGCAAGAAAACATAATGCAGAATATTTCCTTGCTTCTACTTCTGAAGTTTATGGAGATCCTTTAATTACTCCTCAAAATGAAGATTATTGGGGAAATGTAAATCCTAATGGGGAAAGAAGTATGTATGACGAGGCTAAAAGATTTGCAGAAGCTGCAACAGCTACTTATGCAAGAACTTATAATTTGAAGACTAAAATTATTAGAATTTTTAATACTTATGGTCCAAACATGCAACTTAATGATGGAAGGGTTGTTACAAATTTAATAGTACAAGCACTAAATAATGAAGATCTAACTCTTTATGGAGACGGTACACAAACAAGAAGCTTCTCTTACGTGTCTGATACCGTGGCAGGGATACTGGCAATGATGAACTCAGAGTTTTATGAAGTTTTTAATATTGGCAATCCATATGAGATGACCGTAAAAGAACTAGCAGAGACAATTCTTAGTCTTACAGATTCAAAGTCAAATATAATTTATCAACCTTTGCCTAATGATGACCCAAAACAAAGAAAGCCAGATATAACAAAAGCTAAAGAAAAATTAAATTGGGAGCCAAAAGTCGATTTAGAGACTGGTTTGACTCATACAATCGATTGGATTAAAAAAGAGTTGTCTAAATAACTTTAAGTATTCTTTCATGTAAATTTGACAGAGATTCTTCTGAGACTCTTTTTTGACTGAATTTAATTAAATCTAACAAATTATCATCATCAAAATTTGAAATTATATTAATTTTTTTGCTAAGGTCTGATTCGGTTGAGTTAAATTTGAGATGTTTAATATATTTCGGATGAATATTTCGATCATAGTCCGAGTTAGTGTAAAAATTAATTATTCCACTAGCCATGGTTTCCAAAACACTTTTATCATAGAATCCTTCCGAAGTATTATTTATATGAAAACCAATATCTTTGATACTTTCACTAAGCTCAGCATGGGGAATCGTACCTAAAAACTTTATGTTCGGATAGTTTTTGTATTTATCTTTTAAAATAGATTGATAAAGAATATCATCTTCTGTAATGGCTCCACCAATAATTCTAAGTTCATTAGTTTTGCCGTAACAACTTTTTAAAAATCCCTGGATTGATAGTTCAATATTTTTAGACCTTGAAATACGGCTAATAATTATGAAATTTTTTGACTTAGTTGATATTTGTTTTTTATAAAAACTCTCATAGTCTATGGCGTGTCCAATAGGAGTCACCTTATCAGATTTAATTGGAAAAGAATTCTGAGAAGCAGTAATTATCTTATTTGATACCTTTGTTGCAACATTAAGCACTATCTTTTTCAATATAGATTCTGGGCCCTTATGTGTATACCAAAAGATAGTTTGGGTTGATCGAAATTTAGGTATGGTAAACGCTACTAACACTAAAGCTGATGACATATGGGATAGGCAAAATTTGTAACTATTTTCGCGTATCAAATCTTTAATTATTCTTCTTATTTTTATAAATCGTATGACTCTATTTAAGTTATTAAACTCTTCACAATGGACATTAATATTTTTATTAAGATTTGTTACATCACCCTTATGTAAAGTCACAATATCTACCTTGTCATAAAAACTTGAGAAGTTATTAATCCAACTTATTGCAAAACCTAGTGATGTGTTCTTGGAATCAGTAGAAATATTAAATAATAGTAAATTTTGTTTTTCCATATTTATTTTTTCATTATTTTCTCGAATACTTCAGAATATATTTTTGATTGAGTGGAAAAATTATATTTATTTTGGATGTATTTTTTTGCTGCAACAGCTTTTGTGAGTGCTATATCGTAATTTTCATAAATGTAGTCAATTTTTTCAGCTATTTGCTGTTTGTTTTGTGGCGATGAAATTATGAACCCTCTATCTCCATTATCTAGTAAATCCTTACAGCCACCAACTTCAGTGCTTAAAATTGGAACTTCGTAATTAATAGCTTCTAAAATTGAATGAGGTAGACCTTCATAATCAGATGCTTGAATAAAAAGATTTGATGTTTTTAAATATTCTGAGATTAAATTATTTTCAACTTTCCCAATCATCTTCACTTTATTTTGAATATTTAGATTGGTAATTAAATCCTCTAACCTTTCAAACTCTCCACCTTCACCAATTATTTTGAGATTTACATCAAGGTTTTTAATAGAACCCATCGCTTCAATTACAAAATGTATATTTTTTTGTACTACCAACCTAGAATTTATTAATATATTAAATTCATGTAGAGGGGTTTTACTTCTTTTGAATTCTGAAATTTCAACTCCATTATTTATTTTTAGCACTTCAGTTTTTGGGTTTGTTCTATTTATGAATTCTTTTAAATGATCTGATGGTGTTATAACTACTTCAGATGAGCTTATACTCCAGTTTCTTGTTAATTTTTGAATTCTGACATTTAAATTATGCTTTTGATTTTGAAAATCGTCAAATGTTTCAGACGTACTTTTTTTATTATAAAACCTTTCCCATACAGGGTCTCCAACTATCTTTCTTACAATTTTTTTTCTTAAATACAAATTTGCAATTGCTGCTTCAACACCTAGGCCATTAACGAAGAGAATGTCACTTTTCCTTCCGTATTTAATTATTAAAGATATTGTTTTAAACCAACGTATAGGTAAATATGTAGATCTCTTAATTCTGAGGACATCTAAATCATCTTCAAGCAATAGATTTTCTTCATCTGCTAAACATATAATTTTTACTTTATTATCCATGTTTATCAGGTGGTTAGCAATTTTCGGAACGAAACTAGCGGGACCCCCAATATCTGGAGGAAATATTCCTACAGTTATTAAAATGTTCATAAATTAAAGTTTATTAGCTTATTTTTTTTTATGAGCAACTATCTCTTTAATCATAGAATTAATGTCTTTTGAGGGCGAGATGCCGGTAAAGTTGACAATTTTATCTATGTTGGGTGTTCTTCTTGTTGGGTCTTCAAATTTATTACCAAAAACTTTATCGTGCTCAACATACTCAATTACTGAAACAGAATCACATTCCTTAATTATTAATTCTGCAAGATCTTTAATTGTAATTTCTTGAGTTTGGCCAATATTGTAGATTTCTCCATATGCTTTCATTTCTGCAAGTTTTATAAAATACTCTGTTACATCGTCTACCCAAGTAAATGATCTCGACTGGCTTCCATCACCATGAATAACTATAGGGTCGTTTTTTAGTGCAGCATCAATAAACTTTGGAACAACCATGCCAAATTCAGAAAGTTGATTTGGTCCGATTATATTAAATAACCTTACAATGATAGGATTAAGGGTTCCTTCTTCATACTCTGAAAGAGCTAAAAATTCATCAATCATCTTAGAAGCTGCGTAAGACCAACGCAACTTAGTAGTTGGACCTATCAAGCTTCTCGATTCTTCTGTCCACTCTTTATCCTCCGAAACACCATAGACCTCAGAAGTAGAGGTTACAAGCACAGGTATATTGTTATTTTTACAGGCCTCAAACACTTCATGTGTTGCCATTATATTCGTGAGTAAAGATTTACTCAGATTTTCCATAATGTACTGAACACCTACTCCGGCAGCAAGATGATAGCAAAAATCATATCCTTCAAAAGTTTGACTTAAATCAACAATATCCTCAACTTTTTTATTTATAAATTTAACTTTTCCTGTATCTTCAAATTTAACGAGATTATCACTCTTTCCTGTTGATAGATCATCTATTACAAGGATTTCAACAATATCTTTATTGAGTAATTTTTCTATTAAATGCGAGCCAATGAATCCAGCACCGCCTGTGATTATAATTTTTTTCATATCATTTCTTTATATAAGTTAATGATTTTAGCAAATCTAAATTTTCAAGATACCACTCTACAGTTTTTTCTATTCCGTTTTCGATTAGTGTAGAAGGCTCCCATTTAAGGTTCTGTTTAATATGAGTTAAATCTGGCCTAACAACATCAGGATCTTTTATAGCTCGTTCCTTGAATGCAATTAGTGGTTCTGAATTTGTTTTTTCTTGAATAATTTTAATTACCTGATTTAATGACACCGTTTTATCTGATCCTATGTTGAAAGTATCTGAAGTATCGTAGTCCATTAACTTGATTAAAGCCTCCACTACATCGTCAATATAAGTAAATGATCTTCTCTGTTCTCCATCACCAAACACTTGAACCTCTTGATTGTTTACTATCCAGTGGATAAATCGTAAAATTGACATATCTGGTCGTCCGTATGGCCCATAAACAGTAAAAAACCTTGGCACCATAACCTTCGTATCTGTTCCATCTAATATTGTTTTAGCAAGTATTTCTCCAGCTAGTTTTGTACTAGCATAAACGGAGGGGGGTTGAATTCTTTCATCATTGTTTTCTCGCATTAAATTTTCTCCACTATCACCATAAATTGAAGATGTGGATGCGAGTATTAATGATGAAACACCTGTTATTTTGCAAAAATTAGCAACATTAGTTGTCGCTACTGTATTGTCAAGTACGTAATTGTATGGTTCTAAAAAGCTTTGCCTTACACCTGCGCGAGCCGCCATATGAAAAAAGGTTTGTGCTTGAGTGTTCAGTGTCTGAAGGTTTGAAACAGATGCAGGATTTGATAAATCTAACTCATGAAATTTATAATTCTTATTGCTACTAAGTTCACTTATCCGTAAATTTTTTAATCGTACATCGTAAGCATCATTAAGAGAATCTACACCTACTACATCAAATCCCATGCCCATAAGTTTTTTTGCAAGATTGAAGCCTATAAATCCTGCTGTACCAGAAATAATTATTTTGTTGTTCACAACAATCATGCTACCAAGAATATATTTAATTCTTTAAAAAGATTTAAATAGTATTTATTTAATTTTAAAAAGTAGAATTTTATTAGTGCAAGTATTACTTAAAAAATTAAAAAGTTTTTCACCTTTAAATATTATATTTCTTATACCATTAATACCGCATTTCAACATTATCGAAGACGTTATCCACACTGATGACATGCCAGTATTTGTATTTCTTATCTTATTTGTCATTAGAATTACCTCTTTATTTCAAAATTTCAAACCAATTAAAGGGTATTTATATATTGATTTTTTTATTTTGTACCTTTTAATTCAAAATCTTTATCTTGGAAATGGTTTTTTTAATACTGAAATTCTAAGGTTTGCATTTTATGCTCTTATTTTCTTTTTCATCCTAGGAAACAAAATGGAGAGTTTTTATGAATATTTACCAGTGTACCTATTTATCTTCTGTAGCAGTTTTTCGATCATTGCCTATTTCTTTTCCATTAATTTAGGGACGGATCTTTACAACAATTGGAATATAGGTCTCAATCTGAGTGATATTGATTACATTAAAGGTAGAGTTAACGGATTCCAAGCAGGTGGGCCAAACAGTTATGCCGACCTGATTGCTGTGACTGGAATTTATACCATCTTTAAATTAGAGGATAATTATTTTCCTTATATTTCAATTCTTGCAATTTTGGGATGTTTCTTTACTTACTCACGATTTTCTCTGATTGTATTGGTTATTTTTATTACTCTTAGAGCTTTCAGCACCCAAAATAAAATTTTAAGTTTAGGAATAATCTTTGCATCCATCTTAATTTGTGCAAACTTCGGATTAATTGAAAGATTTACCAATGATGATAATTCAGGTATTCAGGATAGAGTTGATATGAGCGTAGGAGCTGTGGAGTTTATACTTGAAGATACTCTTGTAAATAATCTCATCGGTAGAGGTCACAACAGTTTCATTGTGAGTGGGGATCAAATAATCAACAGTGAAAACTTCGATGATAATACAGTATCCTATGGTCCCCATAATTCATTTTTATTTATTATTTTAAATTATGGAGTCCTCGGCTTAATTTTCTATTTATTGATATTCAAAAATATAATTCTTTACACTGTTAGATTAAAAACTTTATTTAACCTATCACAACATTTTTACGTAGTAGCTGCATTTTTTGTCTTAAGTTTTTCAAGTGATATATTACAGAATCACAGTATTTCTTGGTATTTATACATATCAAGTTTTCTTTTAATGAGAGAAATTCAAAATCAAGATTTTTTGGAAGTTTAAATACACCTTTATTAGTGAATTGAAACATATACTATTAAATAGATGAAAATTTTAGTAGTAGGTGGTGCGGGTTATGTTGGTGGAGGCATAGTAGACAAATTAATTCCAAACCATGAAGTAACTGTCTACGATTCACTTGTATATGAGACTTCTTACAGGAAACAAGTTGATTTTATTTATGGAGACATCAGGGATCATAAAAAACTTAATTCGATACTAAATAATTACGATTGTGTTATCTGGCTTGCTGCCCTTGTTGGTGATGGGGCTTGTAGTATTAATCCAAGTCTCACACAAGAGATAAATGCTGAGAGTGTGAATAACCTTACAAAAAATTATTCAGGAAGGATCGTCTTTCTCTCGACTTGTTCGGTTTATGGAGCACAAGAAGGAGTGTTATCTGAAGATTCTTCTACAAATCCACTTTCAGAATATGCTAGTTCTAAACTAATTGCCGAAAAGTATTTAGAAGATTCAAATGTAATAATTTTTCGCCTAGGAACACTATTCGGTATAAGTGATCAGTATTCAAGAATTAGACTTGATTTAGTTGTCAACATACTTGTCACAAAAGCCCTGATGGAGAACAAGATGAGTGTATTTGGTGGAGATCAATGGAGACCTCTTCTACATGTAAATGATGTTGCAAATGCAATTGATGTAACTGTAGAGACTCAAATAAATGGAATATTTAATTTGCACTATCAAAATTTCAAAATAATAGAGATAGCAGAGAAAATTCAGAAAAAAATAACAACAGCTGAGATTATAAAAACGCCAATGGAATTTCAAGATGCTAGAAATTATCAAGTAACAAGTGACAAGCTTCTTAGAGAGACGGGATTCAAGCCTGAAGTAAATCTAAAGACAGGTATAGATGAGATTTATGAGTTAATATCTAAGAACAGAATAAAAGACATTAGTGATCCAAGATATTCAAACCAAAACTTTCTTAACTTGTACGGAGTCAAGTAATGGAACCAATCTCATTTCCTATCAATAGTTCAGCAGATGAAAGGGGAAAGGTTACATTTGTAAACGACTTTGATATGTCTGATGTAAAAAGAAGTTATGTAGTTACAAATACATTATTAAAAACTGTAAGGGCATGGCATGGTCACCAAAATGAAAAAAAATGGGTAATTGTACAAAAAGGGGAATTTTTGGTGTGTGTTGTGAAAGTAGATAGTTTTGATAATCCAGAAAAGAATGCAGAAATAAAAGAGTATATATTGAATTCTGAAAATAGTGTTTTATTCATTCCAGGTGGATATGCAAATGGAGCAATGAACCTTACAGATGAAAATGAAATTAGATATTTTTCTTCAGCTAGTTTAGGTGAATCTTCAAGTGATGATTTTAGAATTGATGCAAGATTTTGGAATCCTTGGGAAAAACATAATCCAAACTTTTATGAGTAATATTTTAATTTTAGGTATTGATGGCATGCTAGGAAATATGCTTGCTGATGTCTTTTCACAAAAATCATCTGGAAAGCTCTTTTTTACATCTCGTAGAGAAGAACCTATTAATGAATATTTACATGCTGAGATTATTAATTTTGATGCTACATCAACTGAGCTTTCAAATCTTGTATCTACGGTCAAGCCAGATTTTGTCATTAACTGTATTGGTGCCATTAAGCCGCTTATTGAAGAAAGTGATACAAAGTCTATTATTAACGCACAAACTTTAAATACTTTTTTACCTTTAAATATTGTTCAATCTGCAAATGAATTTAACTTTAAATATTTACAAATTGGTACAGATTGTGTTTTTAATGGTGAAAAGGGTATGTACAACGAGGAATCTATTACAAACGCTATAGACGTGTATGGAAAAACCAAAATTGCTGGTGAGATTATGATTAAAAATAAAACTGTTATTAGATCAAGTATTATTGGTCCAGAGTATGGCACAGGTAGGTCTCTACTAAATTGGTTTTACCATGAGCAGTCTGAGACAGTAAGTGGATTTAATAATCATTTATGGAATGGTGTTACAACACTAAATTTTGCAAATGTTATTAATGGGATCATAGAAAATAATTATGATGCAGGTCTAATCCAGCATTTGATACCATCAGATGTTGTTACTAAATATGAATTGTTACAGCTCTTTTCAAAATACTTTAAAAAGGAAATTGGTATAAATAAAAGTGAAGCTGACACTGTAATAAACAGAACACTAAGCACACTCAACCCTCAACAAAACGAAATACTTTGGAATCTGGGTGGATATCCCAAAATACCAAGTGTCGAGGAAAATATTGAAGAGCTTTCAAGATATAGCTTGACTCAGGAATTATTGGTTAAGCAATGAAAGATATAGCCATCATTTTAGGTATTAGGCCGGACGTTATTCGTGCTAGTAAAATTCTCAAGCTGTTGGAGAGTAGTAACAATTTAACATATGATTTTATTTGGTCTGGTCAGCACTACTCGGAAAACATGAAAGATGTTTTTTTTGAACAATTAAATGTTCCAAAACCAAATGTAGAGTTCGAAATTGAAAAAGGAAATGATGCAGCAATTGTTAGTTCAGTTATTAAGAATACATATAATCATTTAGAAAAAAATAAATATAAAGCTGTAGTCTTTCTTGGGGATACAAATACAGTTATGGGCTCAATTGCTGTTGCTCAACATAATATTCCAATTGTTCACATTGAGGGATGTATGAGGTCTTACGACTGGAGAATGCCGGAGGAAAAATATAGAACAACCATAGATCATTTGTCTGACAGGATTTATGCATATCTTGATGGATATAAAAATCAAGGCTTGAAAGAGGGTATATCTGAACAGATTATCAAAGTTACAGGAAATCCTATTGTTGATATTATTAATGAAAACAAAAACTTATTTGAATCTGGAGATCAGTTTCTATCTCAAGAAATCTCTAAATTAATTGAAAAGGATGAATTTCTTCTTGCAACGGTACATCGTAGAGAGAATGTACTTGAGGAATCAAGTTTAAAAGAGATAGTAAATTTAATAAATAAAACAGATAAAAATGTCATTTTTCCAATGGGATACACAACTCAGATGAAAATGAAGGAATTTAATTTGAGTCTTAATTCAAATGTTTATGTCTGTGATCCAATTGGCTATCTTGAGTTTATGCATTTACTTGGGAGAGCAGAGTATGTTTTATCAGATTCAGGTACTGTTGTCGAAGAAGCTTGCATATTGGGAACAGCAAGCATTCAATTAAGATTCTCAACTGAAAGACCAGAGGTTTATGATGTTAAGTCTTCAGTTAAGTTTGATCCGTCTGAACAACACACGGATTATGAATCATTTATTTCTAAAGTTGAAAGTTTGAAAAATACAAAGTGGGAGCAACCATTTGGAGACGGAACAGCTTCCAATAAAATTGTACAAGATCTAGTTAATCTTTCGAACACAGATTCATTTAAGAAACATTCGCCAAGTGATTATCCATTCGATATAAGTAATTCTCTTAAAGGATGAAGAGGATATTATTCCACTCTCTTACAATACCTCCTGATAATGTTTCCACTGGGATGTTGGTAGCAGAGTTAGCAGCTGGGTTTGATAAAAATAACATTGAAGTAGAAATACTTGCTAGTACACCACAGTACAATTTTGAAAACTCACAGCCAAACAATTTATCCATTATTGATAAGCATTTTTCAAAATCTGAATACAAAGGGGTTAAGATCTATCATGTAAATTCAAAAACAAGAAGTTTTAAAGAATCTAGAAGGATATTTCAGTGGATGCGTTTTCATTATTATTCGCTACGTTTTTTATACAAGGCAAGAAAAACTTACGAACATATCTTTATCTTTAGTTATCCGCCGACAATGAATTTAGTAAGTATTTTTGTTTATAAAATATTGAAACTTAAAGTAACCTATTCAGTTTGGGAGCTTTATCCAGAGATTGCTAATAACCTAAGCCTACTTCAATCGAAGTTACTTTCAAGGATGTTTAAAAAGCTAGATACATATTCAATGAAAAATACCGATAATCTAGTTGTTAATTCTCCTGAACTCCGTAATTATTTGATCACAAATAGAGATTTGTCAAAAAAAAATATTGAAGTTATTACTCACTTTTCCCCTTATGCATTAAGTGAAAATTATCCCAATCTGGATCTAAAAAAGATGTTTTATGCTGGAAATCTTGGAAAGCCACAAAATTTAGAAAAGTTCATTCAAATGTCTATTGAACATGATGTTAAGTGGAAGTTTGATATTTATGGTGCCGGGACCGAGTATCTAAATATTGAAAAATATGTAAATACTGAAATTAGTCTAAATAAACATATTGAACGTAATAAATTAATAGAAAAAATTTCTGATATACCCGTAGCTTTAATTTCTCTTGATGAACGTATAACTATTGAGGGATTTCCAGGTAAAACATTCGACTATCTATCAATGAATAAGGTTCTGCTATCAATTTCAAATAAGGATTCCGCTGTTGCAAAGTTTATAGAGAGACATAGCCTTGGTGTGAATATAGAACCTAATTCAGTGAAATCGTTCTTAGATGCATTTGAAAAATTATCATCTAGACAATTTCTATCTGAAACATTGTTAAATGTAAGCAATATTAACAAGAACCAGATAAAAAAATCAGAGATAGTCAAACAGTATTTAACCTTGATTTAGCTTGCACCTTTCCTGGTGATTACATAATAAAAAGTTAAAAAAATAATTTTCAAATCCATTAATGTGTTTCTAGTTTCAACATATTCTAAATCCCAGTAAAGTCTTTCTTGCAAGCTAAGATCTAAGCGGCCTTGAATTTGAGCTAAGCCGGTGATGCCTGGTTTAACAGTATTCCTTATTTTTTGATAATCTCCATATAGATTTGATTCATATATTACAAGTGGCCTTGGTCCCACAATTGACATTTCTCCTCGCAAGACATTAATAAGGTTTGGTAGTTCATCTAGCGATGTCTTTCTTAGAAAGTTGCCTATATTCGTAATGCGATCATCATTTTCAATTCTTATGGGTTTACTTGGAGTTAATGAAGGTTCAATCGTCTCTTTTTCTGAAAGTTTTTCATAATGATCCTGATGAATATCATCACTAGATAGAGCGTCCATTGTTCTAAATTTATACAAAAGAAATGAATTTCCATTTTTGCCAACTCTTTGTTGCTTATATAAACCGGGAAAACCATCAGATATATAAATTATTATCAAAATAAGAGGGTAAATCACTAGTAGTACTGGGAAAAATATCAGGGTTATTGTAATATCTATTAATCTTTTCATACAATATTTACTTTAAACTATTCAAATTAATGTACTTTAAATAAAAAATATAACATTAGAGTTAAAGAAATGTGTGGAATAGGTGGAATTATTAACATTAATAATTCTAAAATTGACCCAGAAATTGCCAATAGTATTAAAACCTCCCTGGAACATAGAGGTCCAGACAACTCTTCAATAAAACACATTTCTGAAAGTGTTTCATTCATCCATACAAGATTAGCAATTATCGATATTGACGAAAGGTCAAATCAGCCATTCCATTCTGAAGACATGCGTTATTGGATGGTTTTTAATGGAGAAATTTACAATTATAAAGAAATTAGAACTGATTTAGAAGTTCAGGGGTACAAATTTAAAACTTCTGGAGATACAGAAGTTTTATTAAAAGGCTTTATTCACTACAAAGAAAAAATTTTGAACAAGTTAAGAGGTCAATTTGCATTTGCAATATACGACACAAAAAACAATGAAACATTTTTGGCTAGAGATAGGATTGGTATTAAACCTTTATACTATTCAAATTATAAAGAATGGATAATTTTTGGCTCAGAATTGAAAACAATTGATGCAACAAACCTAGTCCCATTTTCACCAGATACTGAATCTTACTTATCTTATATGAGACATTTGTGTGTTCCTGGTAGCAGCACAGGTAATACAAATATTTCAAAAGTTAAACCCGGAGAGTACATTGTATTTTCAGCAAATGGTAGCAAAACCGCAGTTAAATATTGGGATCCGTATAGTTTCAAGATAAACTCTGAAATTACGCCTACTGAAGCAAAAAAAAGATTGGAAGAGTTGCTTATCGAATCTGTAGAATATCGAAAAATAAGTGATGTTGAGGTTGGTTTATTTTTATCTGGTGGTTTAGATTCTTCTTTAATCGGAAAACTTATGAAAGATAGTAGTTCAAGTAAACTTCATGGATTCAATATAGATTACGAAGAACATTTTGAAGGATATAACGGTGAAGTTATTGAAGCTGAATTCGCATCATCAAATATCAGTATAGATTTAATTAAAGAAAAAATAAAATATGATGACTTTAAAAACTTATTAAATAATTATTCCCATTATCAAGATGATTTAAATGGTGATGAAGTAGGAATACCTTTATATTTTTTGGGTAAGTCGGCAAGGTCGAAGGGCATAACGGTTGTACAGGTGGGAGAGGGAGCTGATGAACTTTTTTTTGGCTACGACCACTGGCTGAGATATATAAAACTTAACAAATTTCTTAAACCAATCAAGAGTTCTAAGTCCCAATTCTCAAGATTTTCCAACCACAGATTAAACCTTTTATCAAATATAATTTTTGGAAGAACTTCATTCGCAGGAGGTGCACTCGGTTTTAATCTTTCGGAGATAAACAAACTCGTGGATGGTGGTATACCAAATTATTTTGACTCATTTAACTATATTGATAGCAAGTGGGAAGAATATTTTTCAAGGGATGATGCTGAGTTATCTAAATGGATGACATTGATAGATCTAGATATTCGTCTTCCAGAATTATTGCTCATGAGAATGGACAAATTGGTTATGCAATCTGGAGTAGAAACTAGAGTTCCATTCCTAGACCACAAGTTTGTTGAATTCGTACTTACAATTCCTGAAAAAATTTTATTAGACAAAAATGAAACTAAGCCACTACTTAAAGATATTGCACGAAAACATATCCCTAGTCAGATAGTAGATAGGAGGAAACAAGGTTTTAGAGCACCAATTGGTGAATGGATTAAAAAAGATATAGACCATTTTTATGACTCAGTAAAATCTTTTAACCTAGAAACTAATCTTTTTAATCCTCAAGAACTAAATAGGGTTATGAATGGGGGAGATTTCCAAAAAAAATGGTATCTAATAAATTTATCTCTATGGCATTCATCAAGGAATAAAAATTGATAGAAAATTGGAAACAAAACACTTTTTATATCTCTTTGATGCAAGTAGTTTTACTAGTTGTAAATTTAATATTAATAACAATAATAAGTAGAGAATATGGCCCCTCCATATATGGTGAGTATGCATCTTCAAAAAGTTTAGGTGTTCTCATTGGCACAGCTTTAGTTATGTCACTAGCTTTGGTTGCTACTAAATTAAGGGCTCAAAATGATATTGAAGGTAAATTTGTTTTTTCAAATTCATACTATTTAGTAATTAGAAATCTGATCATCGGATTATTTCTTTTATATCCAGTAACTCTTTTATTTAAAAGAGATTTTTCTATGACAGCATTATTTTTAATTGGTTTTATTTTTAATGAACTAATACATATTGCACTTTCCTACTACCAAGCAAATGGGGACTTTGTTTCAAGCTCAAAACAAATTATGATAAGAACTCTACTTTATGGTGTGGGTGCAACGGCTATAGTATTTTCTGGATACTCAATACTTTGGGTTATCTTTTACCAAATAGTGATATTAGCTATTTTTTTTCTCGTTGCGCATTTTTCTATACCAAGTTCTGAAAAAAAGAATTCCTCACCTGATGCTGTTGAGACCAGAAAGAAACTCACGAAGTCTGGTCAAAAGATGGTATTGACCACTTTTTCAAGTGCACTCATTTCAGAATTAGATATAGTTTTACTCGGACTATTTTTTGGAGGCCCCCTACTAGGTGTTTTGTCCTGGGCTAGAAGAATTCTAGAAATCCTTTTTCAATTAGCAGCTGCAAGTTTAGATATTCTTTTTCCAGAACTTTCAAAAACAAAATCTAGATCAGAGGTTGTAGAAATTAGAAATAAACTAAGAAGAATTGTTATATTATCTTTTATAATTCCAACTATATTTTTTCCATTAAAAGATGTTGCTGGCAGTTTATTTGTAGTTCTTTTAGGTGAAGAATTTTCAGCAGTGGGAAATTATACTGCGTACATTCTTTTTTGCCTTCCTTTAATGGTTTGGTCTAGAATCAACATTATTTTTTCTAGAGCTTTAAATTTCGAAATACCTATTTCAAAAATTATATTGTATTCCTCAATTATTTCATTCTTTATCTATTCAATTACAGATCAATTTTTAGATAATTCAGCAGTAATTTCTATTATTTTATCGCAGTTAACCATTTCAGCTCTTACCTCTTATAGTTTTAGAAAGTCATTTAGATGAAAAGATTCCTTAGAAAAATTAAATACGAACTGTTTTGTTTACTTCAAAAACCAAAACAAATTCCTAGCTCGTTTGATAACGGAATATGGAAAAATAATAATTCAGTCTTTAATTTATTCGCTGACACTGGTGTAAATCTGGTTTTAGGTCTAAATCTTAATGATATGAAGATATTTGGAAGAAATTATCAAAGTTGGACCGTTGATAATGATTTTTTTAAAAATTATAAATTTAATAATAAAAAACTTAAGCCAGCGTATTTTAATGTTGCTGATGTAAAGGTTCCCTACGAAGCTTCAAGATTACAACATTTACAAAAACAAAATATGTCAGCTTTATGTAATCAGCCAAATAAAGTTGCTGGACTTCATCTAAATCTAGAGGTAGATAAGTTTCCGTTTATATACTGGAATAGTCCTATGGATGTCGCTATAAGGACAATCAATTTAATTATTCATAGACAATTTGTTTCAAATAAAATGAATAGATCAGTAATTTTTAACAACAATGAAGATCAATTAGATACATATATTTCCCAACATTATCAATATGTTAAAGATAACCTTGAAAATTCTGGAAATGTTGTTGGAAATCATTACCTAGTTGAACTTTCAAGTATGTTGTTCTACCTAGCTAACTATGAAAATGATAATTATATGAGTGATTTAGCTTTCGTTATAAGTGAAATTACAAATGAATTAACTAGACAATTCAATGATGAAGGAACGAATTTTGAAGGATCCTCACATTACGCTGCTTTTGTTACTGAAGCTTTAATATTATGTAAATTATCTTTAACGGACATTGACGGACATTCAAGTTTGGCAGATTTAGTAGATAATCTGATTATCAAAAATAAAAATTTTCTATCATTGCTCATCAATAAAAATGAATTATCTCAAATTGGTGATAATGATTCTGGAAGAATATTTTATTTTGCATTTAACGAAGATAAACCTCTCGATATGTCTTGGCTTATTAACTTAGTAGACAGCTTTAAAATAGATAATGATACTTCTGATGAAACCCGACTAAACCAAATAGAAATTAAAAAAGATATACCCGATTTTACAAAATTAATAAATGTTAAGCATCCAGAAATACAAGTTTTTTCCCAAGAGTATGAAGCATATGCATATGCTCAGTTTGGTATATACATATGGAGGAATGAAAAAGAATACTTCAGTATAAGGTGTGGCCCAATAGGTCAGAATGGAGTTGGAGGACACTCCCATTATGACCAGCTTTCGATTGAATGTTTTACCAACAACCAGTGGATAGCCAGGGATCCAGGCACAGGAACTTATACAGATGATATCCAAAAAAGGAATAATTTTAGATCAATGCAATACCATTGGGGGCCCAATATTGATTTGAAGTTTAGAAAAGAAGATGAATTTGATTGTTTCAAATTAAATAATATTAGTAATGGAGAAGCCTTACTATTTGATAACAAAAATTTCATTGGAGTTGCAGATTTTAATGGGAAAAAAATATATAGAAAACTTACAATAAACAATGGAATAATTACAGTAGAAGATTTTTCGGTATTGAAAAATTTAGAGAGATACAAAACCTGGGGAGAGATGAGAAAAGGCATAAAAGAAGAATTTTCGGAAGGGTATAAAAGATTTAGTTGAAAGTCAAAGAGCAGAATATATTTTTAGGGCTGTTTCTTACAAGCTTATTGTTAGAAGGGTTAGATGCTTTTTCAATATTCGAAATTCCTTTATCTTGGGTTGGGTTAGTAATTTTATTAACAGCGATTCCACTTTATTACTATTTTGAAGTGGATTTTATCTCAAAAAATATTATTTCTATTAAATTTTGGGTTCTCTATATGTGTTCAGTAGCCATATTGAGGGGTGTTTCATTTGATTTAGAAATTCCTCAATATGCTACAACAAGCTATGTTCAATATGTTTCATTAAGACTTTTGAAAATATTAAGTTTTTTTGTTGCGATTTGGTTAGTTCACTTACTTTCGATTAAGTTAACCAGAAGAAAATTAATTGAACATGTTGCCTATGTAGGATTATTTATATCACTGCTTTCCTTGTATTCTTATTTTTCTTATTTTTTAGAAATTCCTGATTTTATACGTTCACGGGCTGGCTCAGGAGGTTGGACTCAGCCAATTGAGAGAGCATGCTCAATCTTAAGAAATTATGGAACTTTTAGAGAACCCAGCTTTTTGGCTGTTTGGACAGTTCCTTTCATACCCCTAAATTTTTATCTCGCCAGAGAAGCATTTAAATGGTACTACTTATCGATATTTCCAATTCTTTCCTTAGTTTTGACAAGAAGTTTAACTGGCGTTATTGCTTTATTAGTAGCTTTTACTCTGATTTCGTTTATACATTTATTAAAAAATAAAAAAATTGATTTATTTTTGATTATTCCTATTTTAGCAATCTTGTTAGCGTCTTTGCTTTCAAATAGTCTTAGCTATAAATTTCCGGCTTTGGATCCTTCCATGTGCCCTCCTAATTCAGCTGACAAATGTAATTGCAGTATTTATGATGACGAGCTAGATAAAGTAAAAAATTCAGAGAGTGTAGCAGAGAGTATTTTTTCTAGAGCAACCCTTATTATTGGGGGCGGTTTAGACGGTTTTGGTAATTTTTCATTTTTGACACAACACTTATCAAAACAAGAAATTAAGTATTTTGGAGATGGACTTGGTAGCGCCAATATTATTTACTCGTATGAATTTGAGGAACTTTCTTCAAAGGTTGTCAAAGATCAAAAAGTTTTTAGAAATCCTGGTCAAATTGTATCTTTTAACAATTTGTACGCCTACATTTATTTTTCTGGGGGTTTTGTAGGGTTAATTTGGTTTTTATACATAATTTTTAATCAAATTAAAAAATTTGTTAGTAGTTACGAAATAATTCATTCTTACTTAGGTGCTCAGTTCTTTTCAATCTTACTTATGTTTTTCTTTCAAGCTGAAGAGCCAAGTGTGATTTTAGGACTAGCTATAGGCTTAATCTCATTAGAGAGGAAAAAAGATGAGTAATGTATTAATTGTTACTCATCAGTTTATACCACACGTTAGTCCTAGAACTACTCGTTGGAAGCTTATTGTTGATGAGTTGATTTCGAGGGGTCATAATGTAACCATTATCACGGGCACAAAGCAAGCCTTGCAAACTGAAAATTACAAAACAATCTTTGTCGGTAATTCGAGAGCAAGTAAAGTTGTCAACGATTTACGAACGCAATCAAATAACATTGATCCAAATAATAAATTTAAGGATAAATTGTTAAAGTTTTTAAAAATTGTTTATAGGTTTGTTGTTAGGAATTTAGCCTGGCCAGATTATTCAATGTTATGGCTAATATCAGTTTTCAAAGAAAAAAATAAATATAAAGTTGATTATGATTTAATCATCTCAGTAAGTTTGCCATTTTCTTCCCATATTGCAGCATACCTAATAAATAAAAAAATAAATAAACCATGGATTATGGACATAGGAGATCCATTTTCATTGAAAGTATCAGCACCGGAAAACAATGGATTACTTTATAGTGGACTTAACAGGTATACGGAAAAAAAATTTTACAAATTAGCTAATCAAATTTTATTTACACATGAAGATGTAAAAAAGGCACATGAGGAAGAATTTGAAATAGATTCTCAAAAAACAATAATTGGACAGCCAATTAGTAAGTTTGACCCTACTTTATACAAACAGACTCAAGAATATGATTACTCAAAAAAAATAATTAAGTTTGGATATTTCGGCATTTTTACGAAAGGAGTAAGGACACCCAACAATTTCTATAAATTTTTAGACTCATTTAATAATTATGAAATGCATTGGTATGTCAATCAAGACTCAGAAGAGATACTTAAAAAAGAAAATTTTAATACAACGAAAAACTTTTTTTTCTCTCAAGTTTCCAGAGATGAGGCCCTACATTTAATGGTAAGTTCATTTCACTGCCTTGTTTCTGTAGGTAACTTGAACCCAAATCAAATTCCAAGCAAAGTGATTGAATATGTAGCAACAGGAAAACCAGTAGTACATTTTGCTGAAATCGATACAGATCCCGTTATTGAAATTTCAAAAGAGTTCAATAACCTTTTCGTAGTGAATAAAAATACAAATATTGAATTATTTAAAAATAATTTATTAAATTACTTTGAAAATATTAATAATTTTGACTTTGACCACTTTAATGATTTATATTCAGCTACTTCATTAGTTAAAAAATTATATAACCTCTAATACAGAATTCCAATTTTCAGTGTAAGACAGGCTTTCATACTTTCTTTGTTTCGCTTCATGAACTTTTTTTATATGATTAACTGCAGATGAAACATCATTTTCTAAATATTTGGCCGAATTAGAGTTGTCAAAATATTTCATATAATCTCTATTAGGACCAACAACAAATAACCCATTCGAACTTGCTTCATACAATGGTAGTCCAACGGTTTCATATGTACTTGCATGAAAATATATGTTGTGTTCATTAAGGGATTCTAAAAATTTCCCTGAATTCGGTCCGTCCTTACCTTCTTCAGAGCTATATTTGGTAATTTTCAGATTCGGAATAGCATAAGAAATTTCATTTAGTACTTCTTCAATAAAAGTTGAATTTTTGTTCTCGATTTTACTTAGAATACTAATTATTCCAACTTGAGTATTAGTATCTTTTAAAGTTTTTTTTATTTCTCCAATTTTTATAAGTTTATTATGGAAACGACCGTTAATTAATTTTGCAACATGATTAAGTTGGTAAATTAAAAAATCACTTTGCCTAAAAGATTTATTTACGAAGTACCTCAACACAATGTTCTTGAAATCCCTTTTTTCAAAAGGGAGTATGTTTTGAATCATTATGCAAGATTTATTTTTAGTCTTGAATCCGAAATTACCTAAATGTATAGTAGCTTCAGAGTTATTGATTAACTTCATTTTATTTCTTCCTAAAAAAATATTTAGAAATGGATGGAAGATTCTATTTAAATTAGTCTCTATGTCTATGAAATCACCAATTTCAGAGCTAATTCTCGATAAATTATTATTATGTAAAATAATTAGTTCAAATTGCGATTCATTAATAGCTTTGATTGCATTTCTAGCGACTTTTAAACCCCCGAGAGATTTTACACCGCATATATTTAGAACAATACTTTTATTCATCAATTCAATAATAGTTGCTTATTAACAGCTAAATGTGTGACTAAAATCATAATGTGGTAAAAAATAGTTTTGACGTAGCTCTAGTCGTAGGTACAAGACCAAACTTTATTAAAGCTGCGCCATTAGTAAAATATTTCGAAAATAAAAACTTAGATGTTTTATTCATTCACACAGGTCAGCACTGGGATAAAAATATGTCAGGAAATATATTTAAAGATCTTCAACTTAGGGAACCTGATATAAACCTAGAAACACCATTAGATGGAATGAATCATCAATTAAGTTATATGATTAAAAGTATTGACAATACTTTAAGTAAAAATATAGTTCCTAAAGTTGGAGTTTTTGGTGATGTTACATCAACTCTTGCTGCAGCTTTAGTAGCAAAAAATAGAGAAATAGAACTTTTTCATGTCGAATCAGGTTTAAGATCTAGAAATATGATGATGCCAGAAGAAAGAAACAGGCTTGCAGTGGATGCTATAAGTGATTATTTGTTTACACCTTCAGATGATGCCGTCAAGAATCTAGTTGAAGAAAATATCAGCAAGGAAAAGATTTACAATGTTGGCAATATCATGATTGACACATTAAAAGCTAACTTAGAAAACATTCTAAGTTCCAAGACTCATGTAATGGGTGAACTACAAATAGAGCAACCCTATTTTGTAATGACTTTACATAGACCTGGAAATTTGACCAATGAAGTACTTAATGGTATTTTCAAAGCCTTGGATGCTTTTAAAAAAGACTTTAAAATATTAATTCCTGCTCATCCAAGGCTATCTCAATACATAGAGAGTAATAATTTACATTATGACAACTTTTTATTCATAGAGCCTCTTCCATATATTAAATTTTTAGCTTTAGTCTCTGGAGCTGACTTAGTCCTAACTGATTCGGGTGGCTTACAAGAAGAAACTACTTTTTTGAATATAAAGTGTCTTACATTAAGAGAAGAGACTGAACGTCCAATTACTGTATCAAGCGGTACTAATAAAGTCATTGGAGTAAATACCGAAGTAATAATTAATGAAATAAATAAATCATTAGGGAGTAAACTACCTACTGAAATTAAAATTAAAAACTGGGATGGTAAAACTTCCCAAAGAATTTATGAAGCTTTGTATTAGAGGAAAATGAGTAAATTTAAATATGATGTTGGTGTAATTGGCCTTGGTTATGTTGGATTACCCCTCGCCATACAAGCTACAAGCTCCAAGCTTAAGGTCTATGGCTATGATATCAATGAGAAAAGAGTTTCTGATTACAACGATGGACAGTCATCTATAGAAGATATTTCAAATCAAGAGTTGCAAAAGTCACTTAAAGATGGATTATTTCTATCAGCTGACCCAAAGTACTTGTCAGATTCTGAAGTTATTGTTATTAGCGTTCCAACTCCATTAACTGATTACCAACCAGACCTTAGCTTTGTCAGGAGCGCAGCAGAAACTATTGCTCAACATATAGTAAAAGAACAAATCATTATCCTTGAATCTACTACGTATCCAGGTACAACTGTTGAAGTTTTAGTACCGATAATTGAAGACATTTCAGGTCTGAAGGCGGGAGTTGACTTCTATGCAGGGTATTCACCAGAAAGAATTGATCCAGGTAATGAAAAATGGAATTTTAAAAATACTCCAAAAATAATTAGTGGGATAAATGAAAAGTCTCTTCAGAAGATAAAAGCTTTTTATGAGAAAATTATAGACTCGGTTGTTTCAGTTGGAGGTACTAAAGAGGCAGAAATGGTGAAACTACTCGAGAATACTTATAGACATGTAAATATAGCCCTTATTAATGAGCTTGCAATCTTATGTAATATGTTAGAAATAGATATCTGGGAAGTTGTAGATGCCGCAAAAACAAAACCTTTTGGCTTTGAATCATTTAGGCCGGGTCCAGGTGTTGGAGGGCACTGTATTCCAGTTGATCCAAATTATTTATCATTCAAAACAAGACAAATTGGCAAGCCGGTGAGGTTTGTTGAACTTGCACAAGAAATAAACAATTCTATGCCAAATTATGTGGTCTCGAGGCTTTTAGAAAAAATGAATTTATTAGAAAAGCCATTCAAGAATTCAAATATATTAATTCTTGGGGTTGCTTATAAAAAAGATATTGGAGATGTTAGAGAATCTCCCGCTCTAGGTATAATTGAAAATCTTCTTGATAGGGGAGTCAATGTAAAGTACTTTGACCCCTATGTAAGTGAAATTGATGTCAAAAATCAAAAAATAAACAAAGAGGAAAGCCTAGATAATATTAAGAATTATGATTTAATTTTAGTTCATACCGCACATACTGAATTTGAAAAATTCGATTTTAACAACATTACAGTTCCAATTTTTGATGCAACTGGTAGCAATCATTACCAGAATGCAGAAAGGATATAGCTATTTCCGGCGAATTTTCTACACTGTCTAAAACTATCAATATATTAGCAAGTGAGCTGGGACAGGTTATAAAAAAACAAGCTGGAGAAAAATATTACAATATTGTTGAAGACATTAGATTAAACTCAAAAAAATATAGGTCATCAAACAATCCAAAGTACCTTGATATCGCATTTGAAGAACTAAAAAAATTAAATTCTAAGGAGATTTTAATTGTTGCAAAAGCATTTACACTATATTTCTATTTAGCAAATATATCTGAACAAGTATTTAGAGAATCTTTCGCTGTCTCTGAAAAGCGGAAGTTAATAAACGAGAGTAAGAAATATAAATTTTCACCAGTATTTACTGCTCACCCAACAGAAAGCGCTAGGCAATCTACATTAAGCAAAATTTATAGAATTGGAGAAATTATTTCCGAAAACAAATCAGGTTCTATAAATGATATAAATAATATAATCACAGAGCTTTGGTACACAAGAGAAGTTAGGTCAATTAAACCTAATCCACTTGATGAAGTTAAATCTCTTCTTTACTACTTAGATATCATATACAATGATGTTTTCACAGATATCAAGGATGACGAAACCGTTAACCCAGATCAAAATAATAATATTCTTAGTTTGGGTTCATGGGTAGGTGGTGATCGTGATGGAAATCCATATGTTACTAAAAAGATTACTGAACAATCGTTGGAAATTTATTCAAAACAAATAATAAATATCTATATGGATAAAATTAAGAAATTCTCTGAGGAGTTTAGTTTTTCAACAAGTTATATAAAAACCCCTAAGAAACTTGATCAAAGAATTGATGAGTACAGTAAAATTCTCAAAAAAGAATATAGCCACTATGCAAAAGTAAATTTTGATGAACCTTTCAGAATTTTTCTTTCGCTTGTTTTCCATAGATTAGAAAATTTTCAAGAAAAAAATTCTGGCTATCAAAGTTTTGATGAATTCAATAGTGATATGAAACTTTTAGATTTTTCATTACGGGAGTCACTTAAAATTACTCGTCATGACAATAGTTTTTCAAAATTTCTTGAATATATTGATGTATTTGAATTTCATGGAGTGTCTTTAGATATTAGAGAGAATTCAAAAGTTATTAATAATCCTCAACTTTATCAAAAGCAATATTTAGAATTCATAAAAGTTCTTGAATCCATTTCTGATTGGAAAAATTTATATGGTAGTAAAGTAATTAATTCAATAATACTTTCGATGACCAAAAGTGATTCTGACATACTGAATTTATTCAAGTTAAGCAAACGTCATATTAAATCAAGCAAAGATATTCCAATGATTGTTCCATTACTAGAGGAGATAGATGATTTACAAAATTCTGAAGTATTTTTGGACCAACTGTTATCCAATAATGGGTATAGAAAACATATAAATAAATATCACGATTCCACCCAAGAAATAATGCTGGGGTATTCAGATTCAAATAAGGATGGAGGAATTATCTCTTCGCAGTGGAATGTTTATAAAGCTCAAATTTCGCTATATAAAAAAGGTGAAGACCATAATTGTAATATTGTTTTCTTTCATGGCAGAGGGGGAACCATCAGTAGGGGTGGTGGTCCAACCTACAACTCGATACTTTCTCAACCAGAGGGGACAATCTCAAATCAGATACGATACACAGAACAAGGAGAAGTAATTTCTGATAAATACTCTACTGCTAATCTTGCTAAAGAGAACTTAAAATTAGGAATAGCAGCTTTTTTATCAGCAAGCTCTACAAGTCTTAAAGATAATAAAAAAGAGAATGCACTCATTGAAGAGTTATCTATTTCATCACTTAAAAAATATCAAGATTTAATATCTGACAAGAATCTAATGACATATTTTGAAAAAGTTACACCAGTTAAATTACTATCTACCTTAAACATAGGCTCCAGACCCTCTAAAAGGTCCTCTGAGAGCACAATAGATAGCTACAGGGCAATTCCATGGGTTTTTGGATGGGCACAGACTAGACAGACCCTCACAGGTTGGTATGGAGCTGGAACTGCAATTCTTGAAAGTATCGACAAAAATGGATTGAAGACAGTCCAAAGTGCTTATGGAAATTCTCCATTTTTGAAAAATTTAATCAGCAATATTGAAATGACAGTTGTGAAATCTGATTTAACTATATCAAAAATGTATATCGATCAACTTTTGGATAAGAAGCACAAATATTTATTTGATGAAATAGTTACTGAATCCAAAAAGGTAATTAAGGCTATAAAATTAGTAACTAATAATGAGTTGCTTGAGGATAATCCAATTTTAAGAAACACTTTACAAGTCAGGAATGCTTATTTAGACCCACTTTCACTTATTCAAATTCTATTAATGAAAAAGCTTTCAAATAAAGATATAACCGATGAAGAGAGGACAGCGCTTTTATTGTCAATAAATGGTCTAGCTGCTGGACTTAGAAACACTGGCTGATAAGTCTCTAAGTTCGAAATGCATTTCATCTGGTGAAGTCCATGTTCCACCCCACGCGAAACCCCAAGAGTTAAAGATTTCAACAACTCTAGGGACATATCCTGATTTTGTATTTATATCAATAGCAATACCCCAGGCATGTCTTGAAATTGAACCCCCAGCATCAAAACGGGATATCCTTCTCGGCGCATAGCATCCACCGGAAGTTGTAAACTCTTCTCTAGAGAGGGTATCTGCAAGCCCTTCTGCTTTTATCTGATTTAATGCACCTCTTAGTGGTTCCCACATCAACCTATGGCAAGTCGTTCTGCCAATAATGGGCATACTTATTCTCTCTATATTTTCATTTCTCCACTTCGGTTCTGTAATTATCCATGTTCCATCTTTTTCTTTAATTTGAAAATCACCAAACATTTGTTTTACTAAAGCATTCGGTAGCACCCAATTTTTATTGGGCTTTGAATTTTTATTAGAAACTTTAATCTTGTCATATTTGATATTTCTATAGAACTCAATTAAATGATTCTCTGTAATTTTGTTATCCCATATAATTGCTTGAATATTTCTGTAGATTCCAAGATTGAAACCAGTTTTTTTATTAATAACTGCCTCAAACCAACCTAATTCTGAATCTGGAATGATATCTCCAACAACTATCTCCATGGGTTCTCCATTAAGTCCTACTAAGTGAATAATGTCTCCAATTTGAATAGAGTATAAATTTGCAGTCAGTTCTGAAATGATAATTAAGTCTTCGTTAATTTTTTCTGATATTTTTTTCGGATATATGTATTTCACAAAATCTTTTTCAACAGTTTTTACTGAGATGCTATAGAGATAATCTTTTTTAGTCGATAATTTTTCATTACCGTATTCATCCGTAATTTTTTCTAATCCAACATTAGCCCTTCCAATAAAACTTAAATTAGTATTTAGATTTTTTGCGCCCTGAATTATTTCATTTGTGACGCTGTAGAATAAACTTCCAGATTGAGATATTGTCATTGTCTCGTAGTTATCTATTCTATTAGTTTTTTGAACATCGTTATCTTCATCAGCAAAGGCGATGGAGGGAGTCATCGACAGGAAGAAAATTACTGCAAATAAATATTTTTTCATAAAACAATATTACAGCATTTAAAAATAAGTAAAAAAACCTATTTCTGTGTAATTAATGAGAAAGAGTTTTCCAGAGTTATAGATTAAACCCAGGATTTATTATTATTAGACAAGTTTAAAAAAATGGAGTTAATTTAATGAAAGCACTGACAAACTTTTTTAGTTCAGCAGCAACAAAACGTCCCGTCGTAACAATTTTAGTCGTACTTCTTCTAACTGGATTCTTCGGATACATGGCTACACAGGCCGAGGAGTTGAGCACAAGTTTTGGTGGAGAACTTGATACTCCTGAGATTCAGGCACAATCAAAATTAGGTGAGTATTTTGCATCTTCTGGAGGACAAAGCGTTTTCCAAGTAATTATGACTGGTGAGGATGTATTAACCGTAGATGGTTACAAAGCTTGGATTGAGATTCAACAAGTTGTTGCTACCAGTGAAATTTCAGAATATCTAATCACTCAACCTGGGCAGGGAGCTCTACAAGGATTTTTTGGTCCTATTGATTTTGCTAGAGCATTTAACCCAATGTTTAATATTGATCAAATGAATGACGATCAATTAAAACAAGCTTATAAAGCTGCTTCAGCACAAATGCCACCTGAATTTCAAGCTTTTGCATCAGCACTTCTCTCCGAAAACTATGATTCTGACACAGTTTCATCGACAGCTGGTTTGGCAATAATTACAATTGATTCTGCAAAAATTGCAGATGCTTTTGGTGGTAGTGATGGAGCTTTTATAGAACAACCACGAATGGAAGTACAATTAAGTGATGAATTATCAGTAATCTCTAAAAAATATGAATCAATTGATGTCAGTGGTTTTTCATTCGGAATTTTACTTGGTAATGATGGCGATGATTTTATCAGTGAAATAGGAGTACTTTTCGGTAAAGCATTCTTGATTATCTTAGGCGTACTTGCATATATATTTTTTATTAGGCCCAGGAAGGGTTATGGCTTTTTAAAATCTTCAAGAAGAACTGTTAGTGATTTGCTTCTAAGTCTTGGAACGATATTACTTTCAATCAGCTGGATGCAAGGAATAGGTGCTTTACTTGGCCCTGGTTATTTGAATGTTATTGGTGCACCTAATCAGATATCCCAAATTGCCCCTATATTATTAATTGGTTTAGGAGTTGACTATGCAATCCACTTCACTGGGAGATACAGGGAAGAATTAGGCAATGGCCAATCAGTTAAAGATGCAACTACGAACACACTTAGCTCAGTTGGAATAGCTCTTTCACTCGCTACTTTGGCAACAATAGTTGGATTCCTTTCAAATGTTGTATCACCATTACCTGAATTTAAAGATTTTGGAATTACTGTATCCTTCGGTATCTTATTTGCATTATTGCTCGTAATGACATTTGTTCCAGCTATAAGATCATTACTAGATAAAAGAGCAGAAACAAAAGAATCAATCAGCAGAGAAGCATTCTCATCATCAGGTGAAAGTGTTCTAAATAAAATAGCTGGTGCTAGTTCAATCATACCCAAAAAGCTAAAACTAATTAGTGTTGCCTTGTTAATAGGAGTTTCTGGCTATGGGTATATTAGTTTTACAAATTTAGATACAGTCTTTAACTTTACTGATTTCCTACCAGAAGACGATCCAGTTGTAGCCACACTTGCAGTTTTGACCGATGAATTTGGTGGGGGTTTTGGAGAGACGACTTCTGTATTGCTTGAAGGAGAAAATCTAGCTACACCAGAGATTCATAATGCAATTATTGATGCAATTAATGACCTAGCTGGAGCAGATAATGTAGTCGTATTTGGTGAAAATGTAGCAAATGAATCAGTTGTAGCGTCTATTGGTTCAATGCTTTTACCACAAAATGCTTTACCAGGTTCACCTCCTCAAACTCCTGATATGGAACTTATTTCAGGACTTATTTCATATGGAGTTCAGGTAATGTCAGGAGAAGGACTGGATGCATTGAAGGTGTCTTCTACGGGTGACGTTGACTCCTTATACAAATTTTTACTTGTCAATGATCCTGCAACTTTTTCAGGCTCCTTATTCTTAAATGAGGAAGAGGTATTTACTGCTCAGCAAATAAAAATAACTACATCAGCTGGTTCTGAGGGTTCCAGACAGTTAACTGAGGATATCTATGCGGCTTTTCAACCTGTAATCAACCTGGGAGTCGATGTAGCTGCTACAAATGACAGCATTGTTACAAACAGTGTTAGTGATTTAATTTCTGCATCACAATTTCAATCCTTAGTATTTGCAATTCTGTCCTCCATGATTTTTTTGATAATTTATTACTGGATAGATTTGAGAAGGCCATTTCTTGGCGTGGTAACTATTTTCCCAGTTATAGCAATAGTTATGGGTACTTACTTAGGAATGAATTTATTAGATATTCCTTTAAATCCGGTTACAGCCACATTGACTGGTATAGCAATTGGAATAGGTGTTCCTTTTGTTATTCACGTCACAAATAGATTTAGAGAAGCATTAAATAATGACTCAAATCCTGTTACAGCAATAACATCGACCTTAAAAACTACAGGAGGCTCATTATTTGGCTCTGCATTTACAACTATGGCGGGTTTTGGAATTCTCACAACTTCCACACTAAAACCATTCCAGCAAATGGGACAAGTTGTACTAGTTTCTATAGGTTTTGCTCTAGTGGCATCTATTTTAATTCTCCCAACATTACTTGTTTTGTGGGCAAATTATCATAATAAAAAAACTGCTAAATCTTTGTAAATTAAGTTATTACTATTAGATGAGTGAATGTTGATAATTTATTAGATACTATTGATAAAATTTGTCCTCTCGAGGATGCATTTGAAGATGATAAAGTAGGCTTATTGATTGGAGCTCGCTCTAATACAGTTTCCGGAATTGTAGTTAGTCATGATTTAGATTTAAGAACTTTGCAGCACTGCAAAGAAAACCAAATTAATACAGTTATTTCTTATCACCCCGCAACATATAGGCAATTTGATAATCTAAACGAAGACCTAATGCTTTCAAAATTATCTTTGGAATATTACAAAGAAAATATAAATGTAATTTCTATTCATACCGCCCAAGACGTATCTGATCATGGAAATGCAGATATCCTGGCAAGTTTATTTAATTTAAGGAATATTAAAAATTTTGGTCTTACTTTAAATGAAAGAGGTGTAGGAAGAATAGGAGAAATTGAGGAAAAAGATTCAGATTCTATGCAGGAGTTTGTCAAAGAGAAATTGAGAACAGAAATTATTAGAACGAATGATTATTTTAAATCACAAAAAAATATAAATACTATTGCACTAGTTCCTGGTTCAGGGACTCAATTTTTACAAGAAATTTTAGGTAAGGTAGATTTATTTATTACTGGAGATGTTTCTCACCACCATTTTTTATTAGCTGATGAGTATGAAATGGGAATAATGCAACTAAACCATATCTCAACAGAAAAACCAGGGATGAAAATCTTTACGGAGAAACTTAATAAAACCCTAAAGACAGAAATAGAATATTTATATAACGAATATTATGAATGAACCATTCTTGCTCAGCAACTTAATAGAACTTCAAGAAATTGATAATAAAATTTATAAAATTGAAAATGAAAAAAAGAATAGCGAGAGTGTTGTTCGACTAATGTCGCTTGAGTCAGATTTTAAAGAATTAACTGAGAAGATTACTATCCAAAAAAATGAAATTCAAAACTATTACAAAGAAAAAGATACTATTTCCTCATCAAGAACATCTATATCCCAAAAAATAGTTGATATTAAAACAAAACTTGAAGATAAATCTCTAGATTCAAATGACTTATTGAACTATACGAAACAAAAAGAATCTAATGAGTCACAATTGTCACAACTAGATACAAAGCTTAATATATTAAATCGAAACAATCAGGATGAACTCGATGAAATAAAAAAATTAACTGAGTCCCTTGATGATGTTAAAAGCGACTTGATTGACATTTCAAAATTGGTTAAAAATGAGTGGCAAATGATTGATGAAAAATTGTCAGTGTTCGAAAGTGAAAAAAAAGAACTAATATCATCTTTTCCTCAAAAAGTACAAGAACTTTACGATGATCTTAAATCTAGAGGTGTAGATGTAATTGCTGCCTATAGACTAGAAAATAATCAATGTGGGTGTTGTGGAGTAGATTTAACTAGTAGTGAACTAGATTCCATTTTTGACACTGAGTTTCAGCAGTGTCCTTATTGTGGTGGTATCTTAGTTTGAATCTCAACATTTATTGTGATGGAGCTTCACGTTCAAATCCTGGAGATGCTTCTATTGGAGTCTCGATAGTTGAAAACAATTTAGAAAAAGCAATTATCTCTAAGAAAATTGGAATAGCAACTAATAACGTAGCAGAATACTTAGCTTTAATTGAAGGATTGAAGTACTGTGTTGACAATAAAGTTCAAAATGTAATATTTTATTTAGACTCCAATTTAGTAGTTGAACAAATTATGGGAAATTATAAAGTAAAGTCGGAGAACTTAAAAGAGCATTATGAAGAAGCTGTAAATTTGATTTCTCATATCGAGAACTTTTCAATCCATCATATCTATAGAGAAAATAATAAAAGGGCTGATCAATTAGCTAACCAGGCTTTGGATAGCTAATGTTTTTTTGGTTTATAGGTACTGGAGTCTTAATATTTAAATCAGTTTTTAAAGATACTAAAGCAGATTTAAGATGTCTAATTGTAGGACTTTTATTTCTTGATATTTTAGACGGTTTGTTATCAGTCAGCTTTATTGATAAAGAACCAAGGTTTATCACTCATTCGTTATTATTTTCAGTTTTGGTTATGTTTGTGATAATGATAATTTCTAAAAGAGCAACAATATTTAGAAAAAACTCACTCCTTTTCTCAATTGGTCTTTATTTACATTTATTTTTAGATTTCATGTGGCTCGATCAGACTAATTTCCTTTACCCCTTGCCATTCGAGTCCAGTGATAATTTTGTTAAACCTAGGTTAACTACAGCAATATTAGAGGTATTCGGAGTTACTTATTTGGCGTTTAAGTTAAAGTCTAAAAATTCAATTGAAAAATTTTTAAAAGAGGGAATCATTTAGAAGTTTTAACTAACATGTTAAAACTTACTAATATTAAAAAAACTGCAAATGAGGTATTTAGAAACTCCTGTGGGAGTCTAAAAGCTAAATTACCTCCAATGATTGATCCAACAATTCCTGAAATTCCAACAATAGAACCTCGTTTTGCAAATTCTCGATCATTTTTAAGCTTTGTGTAAGCTGCAGTTAGAGCGGTAGGTACAGTAGTGATTAAAGAAAATCCTTGAGCTGTTAGATTTCCCAATCCACCAAAAAAAATTAATAGCGGAATTCTTACAATTCCGCCACCAATCCCAAGTAGTCCAGAAAGTACACCTGAGAAGATGCCTATTAATAGATATAAGACGATATTTTCTTCATATTTAGATGAAAATCCTGTAGAAAAAATCATCCTGTATGAAACAACCAAAAGCAATACTGCAAAAATTCTTTGTAAAGTCTTTGTTTCTAGTGAAAAAGTCAATTTACTACCCAAGTATCCACCAATTATTCCGCCAATTATGAGATAAAGTATGTAGATTGAAAAGGTTTGTCCATTTGAAATATATATGACACTACTAGTAGTTGCTACAAAAACTACTGCCATAGACGATATTCCAGTATTTATTTTGAAGTCTTGATTTGTAAAATATGTTAAGAGAGGAACAAATACTACACCACCACCTATACCCAACACACCAGAAAGAAACCCTCCTAAAGAACCAATCAAAAATAAAGATAGCAATTTATTGTTTAAGTCTTGGCAGTAACTCTTTGCCCAGCAATTTTATAGTCTCTTCCTGATTAACAGATGAGATTTGAATTGTAACTATTTCTGACCCAAAGTCAGAAACTAAAGGAGAGTAAATATTTATTAACTCTTCAACACTTCCAGCTCTGGAAAATTTTGACATTATTTCTTCTTTTGGCAGTGAATCAGCTTGCTCCCTTAAAGCCTTAGGGTCAATTTCTTGTAATCGATTAGGTGCTCTGAGTCCTCTCCAAGATTTAAGGGATTCCCATGCATCTTCATCATTCTCAGCAAACATTGTCCACCTGTAGGTATGAACTCTTAATTTTGACTTTCCAAGCTCATCAGTTTTTATTTTCGCTGGATTTATTACCCGTTCATAAGCATCCTCAGGATTTTTCACACTTATCATCAGGCCATCAGCATATTCTGCTGCTAGATTCGAAGATTTAGGTCCTCCGGCAGCTAGCCATATGGGAACATCTTTAAGTGGGGGAGAGTATAACTTAGCACCATAAGTTGAGTAAAACTCTCCTTCATAATCTAGCTTTTCACCATTTAACAGTCTTCTTATGATAATTAATGCCTCCTTCATTCTGGATGCTCTTTCATCATATTTTGGAAAACTGTAACCTAGTGGACCTTCATTCATATTTTCACCTGTTCCAACACCAAGGTGAAATGTAGATTTTGTTAACCTATCAATAGTTGCAGATGCTTGAGCAACTACACCTGGATGCATTCTCCAGAGTGGTGTGGTTACACCAGTACCTAGATCTAAATTAGGAGTGTTATTTGCTAGAGCTCCTAGTGTTGACCAAGTAAAATTCGAAGCTGAATAATCATCAACCCATGGATGAAAGTGTTCTGAAATTGTTACCATATCAAAACCAACTTCTTTTGCTAGCTTTGCGTGCTCAATTAATGTCTCAGGTTGCCATTGTTCTGATCCTAAGAAATAAGAAAATTTTGTCATTACATAAGGTTAACAAATAATGTAATTTAGGTGGGTGCCTCAAAAAGAGACACCCAGGTTTTATGAGACTATAAGCCGGATTCTGTTTACAAATTAATGTAAGATAATCATCCATCTTGTATATTTGTTACCAAATATATCTAGCTATCTACCCGCAATTTTTAGCCGAGCAAGCTAATTGCTACTTGATATTGCACTGAGAGGGGTTTACAAGCTAATTTAATTACTTAAATTACTGGTAGTCTCTTACACTACCTTTTCACCCTTACTTACCTTGATAAGCGGTATATTTTCTGTTGCACTTTCCGTCAATTACTTGCCTGGGAGTTACCCAGCTCTCTGCTCTATAGTGTCCGGACTTTCCTCGATAAATCGCGATTATCCATCTCAAGATAACTTTAGCTTACAATTTATTAGTTATGAATATAAAATTATTATTTCTTCAACGTCACTAAAAGACAACGGGCCAATATATTTCTTGATAATTTCCCCCTTTTTTATGATATGGGTTTCTGGGACACCGAATACACCAGAGTTAATCGCAAACTCGCTTTTATTGTCAATAAGATAAATTAAGTCTCCGTATCCATATTTATTTAAAAAATCTAATGAATTTGAAACATTATCTTGGAAACTGATTAAAACCACTTTTCCATTAAATGATTCAATCTGATTCAAGGAAATAAGCAAATCATGTTCTTCTATGCACTCCAAGCACCATGATGCCCAATAATTAATTATTAGAAATTCAGAATCTAAATTTGTTTCATTATCTGAATCAAGGTTTTGTAAGGAATTTATATCTAGATTTGTAATTTGTATTACTTCTTGGTTAATCCCTGTACTCGAACAGTAAGACAAAAGAAAAGAAATTAAAATAAGTCTAATTTTCATAATTTGAAATTATTTCCTCTAGTAACTTTCTATCATCCTCTGAAAGATTTTCAGAAAGGAGTAACTTACTTATTATTTCAAAGCCCTCTGATTTAGTAGATGGCTCTTGTAAATATAAAATTCCAAGATAAGTGTTAGATATTATAGACTCAGGATTAATAGAAATTGATTCATTCAAGTATTTAGTTGCTACCTCTGTGTTTCCAGATTCGTAAACCATCCAAGCTATTTGTGCGAGTGAGTAACTTTTTAATTCAACATCCGAGGAGTTTTCTGCAACATACATAAAATGAGGGAGGGCCATAGAGTAGTTAACTTCATCAAAATACCTATTTGCTAAAGCTATTCTCATTGGAAAAATATCTGGATTATCAGCAATTACAATCTCCATTTCCTCGTTACTTACATTATCAAGATCAGTATTTGTTCTAGTATATGTTTCAGAATTGTTATCTAGATTTATAAAGATTATTACAAAGAGACTAGTAATTCCTATTAGTGAGAAAAACCATTTATTCATTTTTTAACTTTTCTTACAAAAAATATTATAAAAATTACTGATATCAGCAGTGGAATAATTATAATTTCTATATTTTTATTCTGTGGATTGGTAATAATTCTCTCACCAAATCTGGATACCCAGTAATTATAAATTTCTTGATCGGATAAATTATTATTTATCTGTTCTTTCAACACGAATCTCATGTCATCGGCATACTCAGAAGGAGAGTCAAAAATAGTTTCACCCTGGCATACAGGGCATAATAGATTTTTACTCCATGTCTCAAATCTAGACTCATCATTTTCGTATAAAAAAGGTAAAAGGACCAGCGTTAATATTAAACTAACAAATATATATTTATTTTTCATTTTGTTTAACTTTTGGAATGAAGGATGTAGTACTAAGTGCTAGTCCAATCCACATGATTAATATTCCATAATTTTTTCTAAAAATTAATTTAAAATTGTTACTATCAATAAATTTTATTGTTATATATGTGTCATATTCAACAGTTCTGAATATGGCGGGGGAACTTATAGCTTGCTGTGATGAGTTTTTAAAGATATTTAACGAAGCATTTTTTATATTTGTATTTGAACTTATAGGTAAGTTGATAATATCTTTTTCTTCTCTAGATACCTCATAAGCTTTATCAATCGTGTAAGTTTTACCACCAAATTCAACAATGCTGTTTTCATTTACAATAAATTCACTAGAGTAGCTTTGAGTGACATTCAATATCAAGCCAAGGCTAAATACTGCAATTCCAATGTGAGCTAATTGTCCTGCCCAGTACGATCCCTTAATTCTTTTTTGTTTTATTTTAGGTATTAAATTTTTTACTCCAGCTATTAACAGACTCATTGCTCCAAAGACAGTTAATATGCCTAAATATTCAAAACGGTATATATAAGTTATTATGATAGAAACAATTAATGAAATATTTAAAGACAAGAGATTTTGTTGAAACCACTCATTAAAGTTAATATTTTTTTTACTCAGCCTAATTGAGAATATCATCATAAGAAGAAGAATGAGTAATAATGGTCCAATTAAAATATCAAAAAAACTTCTCCCAATGGTTAATTGCCTGTTGTAAAAATTTTCATAAAAAATTGGATAAACAGTACCTATAAAAATAATTAAAGCTGATACAAAAAGAAGTATATTATTGGCAATAAAAAATCCGGACTTGCCAAAAAGATTGTCTAATTTTTTTGATGTAGAAAAATACTCAATATTTTTAGATCCTGTATAAACGAAAAACAAAGTAAAAATTGCTAGTCCAGATAAAAGAAATACTCCAATATTTCCATTTGAGAAAGCATGAACAGAAATTAATACACCTGAACGGGTTATAAATGTACCAAAAATTGTCGATAAAAACATCAAACCACCAAGAACATAGTTCCAATTCAAAAGAGTTGATTCATTTAATTGAGCTTTTGAAGAATGTAAAAAAGCTGTTGCAAGGAGCCAGGGTATGAATGATACATTTTCAACTGGGTCCCATGCCCAATAACCACCCCATCCAAGAACTTCATATGACCATGCTGCTCCAAGAGCTATACCTGCTGTTAAAAATAACCAAGGATAAAAGGTTGAGTCCGCGGCAAGTTGAACCCATCTACTATCTGTATCTTTCTTAAAAAGGTAGCTAGTTGTAATCACAAAAGGGAGAACTAGTCCTATATATCCAAGATATAAAATTGGAGGATGGATAGCCATAAGGGGATGGTTTTGTAGTAATGGATTTGGCCCTCGACCTTGTGAAGAAGATACAAGATCTTGAAAAGGTAAAAGTGATGAAGACTCACATCCAATTGATGATAATTCTATACAACCTGAGAATGGTGAGGAGCTAAAAATTGTATAACTTGTAAAAAATATAATTATTGATGTAAATATTTTAATATCTATATTTTCTCCACTCTTTTTGTAGTACCTTAAATAAACTAAAAAATAACATGCAAGGATAAGATTCCATAAAAGTATAGACCCGTCTAAAGAACCCCATAAAGAAGCAAACTTATAAACTGGGGGAGTTGTAGTTGCTGAGTAATTAGCTATATAGTTTAAAGAAAAATCATTTATAAATAATCCAATTTCCAACAAGCAAAATAATAGAAAATTAATTAGCAAATTTAATCTAACCATTAAATTAATTCGGAATTTATTATTCGAAAAAAATAAAATTAAAAGATTGAGTAGACATATCCAACTCAATATAAGGCCAATAGTTGAAATCATTTTGTATAATTTTCAACGTCATAGGCTTCACCATCTTCAGAAATATATTCGTTATCGTGTTTTACTAACATGTCGTCTGAATAGAATATTTCATTTTCAAAATACCCATCAAGTATAACTCCCATTTCTTCCTGAAATAGGTCGGGGATATAG
>Ga0209305_1000292_pt1 | contig 37361 bp, 24 predicted proteins | sample COGITO_mtgs_1103_FD_184792 | JGI IMG/M metagenome (GOLD analysis project Ga0209305, IMG submission 184792) | Pelagic marine microbial communities from North Sea - COGITO_mtgs_110321 (SPAdes) (version 2) | ecosystem: Environmental > Aquatic > Marine > Epipelagic ...
TTTCGTCTTCTTCATCGCGCGATGCGTCGGAGGACTTTTCGCGCCCATCTTCGGTCTCTTTTCTACTTGAGCGCGTTGTGTATCGTTCTTTTTCTCAAAGAAATCGTCCTCGAAAAGAAGAGAGAGAGAGAGAGAGAGAATACGAGGCGCGCGCGTTTCCTCTCGCGCTGCTCTTTAGTAACGCGCGCTCTCTTTCTTTCTTTTATCTCGAGAACAAAGCGAACAAACGCACGAATAAGAGAAGAGTTTTCACGAAGAATACAACGAGGAAATGGTTTTATCGCAGAGGAGGAGAAATGAAGGAAGAGTAAGCACTGAGCACTCAGGAGTAAGAACTACGCACTTATATGTTTAGGGTTTAAGTGCGTAGTGGGTACTCTTAAGTGCCTACTTCTTACTCGCATACGTCTGGAGTTCTTACTTAGATTTTCTGTGAGAGTAAAAGAGTAGTATTATACAAACAACAACAAATAAGCGTAAAGGATAACAACACAGTAAAAAACGACGACGACTACTTGCCGCAGCACCCCCCGGGTCCGTCGCCGTCGTCGTCGTCGTCGTCTTCTTCCTCGTGTTCTGCTCTCAATTTTTCGAGCGCGTCTTTGTCTTCGTCCGACATTAAGTGTTCGGTGATGGCGTTTCTGCGTTTTCGTTTTCGCTCGGTGCCGTCGTTCTCTCCGGAAACCTGTTCGTGTCCAACGATCGCGTTTTGTCGATGCATTTTTGGCCTGGTTTTTTTTTCGGACACTTGTGGGGTGCTGTGTAATGGGTTCGCGGATTCTTTATGCGCGACGTGTCCGTTCGGGTTCTCGCGAGCGTGGCGTTTGGCGATGCCGGCCTGCTCGGCGGCGCTGCCGCCTTTCCATCGGTTAATGCGGTCGCCGACGTGGTCTTTCACGGAAAACGATTGGCCGTGCCAGTGTGTTTTATGAGTGAGCAATGATCTGCTTCTTCTTAATATCGTCAAAGCTTCATCATCGACGCCGATGACGGACGTTAAACCTTCTTCTTCGTATTCGCCTTCGTATCCTTTTCCTCTTCCCGCGGGCAAATCAACGCCCAAATTCGACGGTGCCATTCTCGCCGCGGAAACGACGAGAGTAGTACCACCACCACTATTTAACGCAGCAAAACTGCAACCCGCTAAAGCCACGAAGTTTACGACGTTAAAAACAGTTCTCGATGTTGTTCTTTGCCCTCTTCTTTGTCCAGTAGTATTCGTACACATGATGAGATGTGTTCGTCTGTCCTCCGATTAAAATATCGAACTCTTAGTAAGTTTAAGAGATGATGATGCGCACACAACCAACGCTAAGGCGCAAATAACACTTTGAATATATATATGCGTGCGTAATAAATACGATTTCGTCTCGAGCAGCTCTTTTCTCTCTCTCTGTGTCTCTGTGTGATGATGAAAAGCTTTTCCTTTCAAGTGTGGTTTTTGCCCCCAAATTGGTGTTTAGAATGGAGTATTTTGGAGTGTTTTTGGAGTATTTAACGCAAAACGGGTACACTGATAATAGTAGTTTTAATAGTAATATAGTTATAATATTAACCTTTATAGAGTAGTAGTTATTGTTGTTATCATCAATCATCCATCGATGCGAAACCGGCTGGTCCCGGCTAACCCTTCCGCCGGCGGTTCGGCGTGGAAGAAAAACGACGCGGCTAAAATCACGTACGCTAAAATCAAGGTCAAACCTTTCAACCAGTTTCCTTTCCCGTCTCGTATGCAAAACGTCACGGTGACGACGCACAAAACCAACGAGACGGTTTCGAAGACTTTCATGTTCAAATCGAGAGGTTTGTCCATCGCCCACGCGACGCAGACGCAAAACGGGAAGACGAACATGGCGATTTGGGTGCTCGAGCCGATGGCGACGCCGATGGAGATGTCCATTTTGTTGCGTAAAGCGAACATGACCGCCGAGGCGTGTTCGGCGGCGTTGCCGACAATCGGTAACATGACGACGGAAATGAACGCCACCGGGCAGTTCCAGGACCGGGCGGCACCTTCGATGGTGCCGACAATAACGTCGGAGAGAATGGAGATGAAGAGGGTGATTGCAGCCATGTAGTAAATGGCCTCGGTGAAACCGAGTTCCGGATCTTCGTCGTCGTCGTCGTCTGAATCGTCGTCGTCTTTTTCTTCTTCTATTTCGTTGTGATCGTTTTCGTCGTCGTCCTTCTTCTTCTTACTAGTATTGCTAATAAAACTATCGTCTTTCGTCTCGCCGTTGTTTTCCGTAGAAGCGGGTTCGTCCTCGAAAAAATCGGTGTGCGAGACCAACTGAAAGTATAAAAACACGACGTACATGATCAACAACAGCGTCGCCGAAAACCTACTCAAAGCCAACTCGGACGCGGTTCCGTGTAACTCCGTGTGCGTCGCGTGCAACGCGTTCGGCAACGTCACCCCCATAACCGCTAAACACAACAAAGACGAATTCGTCATCGCGCCGTTCTTATTGAATCTTTGCTCCGGCCACTTCACCCCGCCGGCGAAGAACGCGCACCCCAACACGAGAAGCATGTTCGAAAAGATCGACCCGACCAGAGATAACTGCACGACTCTCAACAACCCGTCTCTCAACGCGAATACGGAAACAATCATCTCCGTCGCGTTCCCGAACGTCGCGTTTAATAAACCGCCAATCGTTTGCGACGTGTGCTTGGCCATTTCCTCGGTGACGTACCCTAACCGTTCCGCGAGAGGACACAGGGCCAATAAGGCGAACGCAAACGCCGGCCCGTCGCCGAAATCGAACGTGTGGCATACTATCCCTAAGGGAGCGAACAGGAGTAACGCGTTCAACTTCGTCCCAAACAAAACCGTTTTAAAGTTCTCCTGGTAGGAGTTTTTTAACCCGTCGTGTCTCTCTGTGTGTATTCCTCGCACGTCGAGTAAGGACTTCAATCCAACCATCGTTTGACGCACGAACCACCATCTCGACGATGATCCATTCGATGGTGAAGATGTGCCTTTAAAAGAGGAGGATTTGATCCCTTCGGAATCCCAATCTCTTTCCTTCTTCTTCATCTCATCGTCTTGTTCTTCTCGTTGGTGTTGGATGGAGGACGCGTTTATCGTTTGATTCGTCATCCTTTGCCTCGGCTTTTTCGTGCCAAGAGGACTCATCGTTATTGGCGTCGTCATCTCTGCCAAGTTTGCTTTACTCCACAACGGATGTGAGATTGAACGAAACGACGAGTCGACGTTTACTTTATATACACGCGAGATCGAAAGAAAAGCACTCAAACAGGCTTTCTTTGGCACAAAAGGCAGGGATATAAAGAGAGAACGATGATGCTCTCGTTTTAGTAAATGACTTCGTGTCTCGGTGCGTGTGTTGCGAGTGTAAACGCGTGCAAAATTCTTTCTTCTGATGGTGTTTCGAGGGGCAGTTTTTCCCTAGAAAAGGAGAGATACGTGTACCAGCGGATTAGTACGAGAACGGAAGAAGACCATAAAAAGCGCTTTTTGACCGAAAGAAGAAAAACAAAAGCAGCAGTAAAAGTAGCATATAACGCATCGTGCCAAGCTCGCAGAAAACGCCACAGTTTCACCTCTTCCTCCTCTCCTAAACAACACACTACACATGAGAGAAATATTGAAAACGTTCATCCCACGCGCGCACTGGTCCTCCACGAACGTGGATATCGTCCCGACGACTGCATCTGCGATGAAGCTCGCGCAATGGGGCGGAGTGGGGGTTTTTACCGCGTTTTGGATGATTGGTACGTGATCTCATCGTTGTTTGAATACGTCGTGTTACGCGCGAAATGTGTCCGCTCTTTTGTTCTTGGGGGGATTGGATCTCTTTCTCTCTCTTTAGTATGTTTTCGTTCGTTCTCTCGCGTTGAGTCTCTCTCATTCTTTCTCTCTCTCTCTCTTTTTAAACAACATCAGGTGATAAGTCGTTCGCGTGGGCGAAGAGTTTCGCGATCGAACCGCCTTCTCCCGAGGAGTAATAAGAGTAGTTCTCGTGTCATTAGCTCATTTTCTACCACACCAAAGACTCTACCAAAACTCGTATATAGAATACGAATAACATGTGACGATACCACGTACGCTTTGGGATTACAATCTTTTCTCTACTACATCAAATGTGCGTTTTTTGTCTGTGCTTTTCACCGCTTTGCTCTTATATTATCTTTCTTTTCGGTTCTTCTTCTTCTTTTTCGTTTACCCGTCGTCAGTCTAGCGAGCGTCGGCGCTTTGCTGATGATGTTGATGATTCGTGCGTCTTCGAACGCTCGCGAAAGGACTCACGACGACTTTTTTTGCGGGAGAGTCGATGTCCATGGGTTCTTCAGTTCTTTTGACTTCTTCCTCTTCTTCGTCGTTTGCGGATGTTTCTCCTCCTCCGCCTCCTGCTCCTAATAAGACTTTGCTAAAATCGAGACCTTCCGTCAACGCTTCAGGCGACTGTTGCTCGATCAACTTTTGGAAGATTGATATGGCGGCTGGGACGCCTTTGGCGACTAAAAACGCGCATCCCGGGACCACGCCGAGTTTAAACGCCTCTTTCGCGTTGATTTGCCGTAAAATCGCTCTCGCGTACAAACCTAGAAAGACGAAAAACATCAATCGAAACGGGTGCGTCAGGAAATAGACAATCTCGTTCCATCCTAAAACGAACAAGGCGAAAATCATCCACACCGGGGCGCCACCGAACAAGCCGTCTTTTTTGGCGTTTTGTTGCGCGTGCAACGCTTGCGCGACAAAGTGCGTCGTTTCCGATTCGAATCGTCGGTAGTGCTGACGACACTCCGATGGCGACAAAATGACGTCGGAAGCTTTGGTGTCGCACAGTTTCAGAGACCATTCGGACGGGAAAGGAGGTTGGGCTATCATTTCTTCCTCAGGGTTCTTCGTCTTCAATCCGCCGGAGAGTGGATACTCTTCTTCTTGTTTTTCTCCTTCTTCTCCTGTCTTGTTCATAACACCAGGCACTAACGTTCGCAACGTCTTTTCCACCTTTGCAATCTTCATTCGCTCTTCCTTTGAAAACTGTTTCGCCTCGTCGGTTTGAAACTGCGTCATCGCCACCGCTTTCAATCGAGGCATGTCTGCTCCAATGCGGTTGATGCAAATATTCGCCAAGACGTTCACCGCGTTCAATCGAGCCAATCGAGCAATCCTACCGACGTCGTCCGAGGACGTCCAAACTCTCGGTATCCCTTCCTTCGTCTTGTTGAAATACGCGCTGAAGGATTGGCGCATGAACTCGCTCGCTTTATCGCCGGCTTCGAAACACGCGCCGTTTGATGCGATTTTGATGGCATTTTCCGCTTCGTTTTTCCTCGAATCGAACGCGTCTTTAGGTAAATCGAAATTCAACAGCGCGTTTTCTAAAGTCTCGATCCATTTCTTCTCCGAGGCGCGATAGGCCAGTCTCGCGGCTGGCCACAGCGAGTATTTTTTCTCCTCTCTTCTTTGTCGCCTCTTCAAAGCTGCTTCGGCGTCTTCGGATTTGTCGTCTGAATCGTCGTCGACGCAAATCTCTCGGCTAAACTCATCCACCGCGCCTAAAATAGACGTCGAAACCTGTCTCGAAAACGTTCTCTCTACGTTTCTCGCCATCAAAGCGCTCTTCTCGGTCTTCTCGTGATCGACGGTTTCCTCGAGATCTTTGTGAAATAATCTGGTCAAATCTTTGACGATTTCAAAGTTCCACCCGTCGATGTTTTCCGTCGGCGTCGAGTTTGCGACGTGTTCGTTCCATTCGTTAATCGAGTCTTCTCGTAACGACAAAGCCATTTGCGAGAATTTCTTCGTAGACTTCTTTTCAAAACCGCTCTCGAAACCGGCGTCCAACTCTCTTCTGACTTTGGTCAACAACTTCTTCGATACGTTCGTGAAGTGCGCCTCCAAGGTTGGTTTAAACACCGTCGTTAACTTCCCCGCTAATTCTCTCCGTTTCATATCTCGAACGTTCTTATCGAAAAACGCCGTCTCGGCGTCGTAGACGTCGAAACCAGTTTTCGCAATGGCTTCGATTTCTTTCCCTAGCGTGGTGCATTCGCTGGCGTTAGGGGTATTCGCGCGTTCGCAAAGCATCCCGATCGCGTCCGAAGCTTCCACCGCGTCAGCGCACATCGTCGCGATTTCCTCGCATCGAACCGTGGCAACCATAATCGCGTGAGCCGGTAAATCTAAATCGCGATTTTCCTGCACCGCTTTCCAAATTTCTCTCATGGAAGTCGGCAACGCCGTCGACGGAACTTTGCTCTCGTGCGTCGACTCATCATCCGTGGAAGAAATCAACGCCGCGCGTAAACCTTTGCATTCTTTCACGAACACCTCGTTCTCGTGCAAGTAATGCGGCAAACTGAAGTATCCGACGTCGAAAAACTCGCTCACGTCCGAGTTTGCGAAATGCTCTGGTTTCTTGATGGATTGCCACACTTGCTCGACGTCCTCTTTCAACGCTTTCTCGAGTAATTCAATCGGCGTTTTCGACCGATCGCGAATGACAAACACGAGTTTCGTTTTCTTCGTCGCCGTTTTGTTATTCGAACAAAACAACTTCAAATTGACTTGTAAAATCGTCTTCAGCAAAGGTTTCCCGCTCGCGTGTTCTCTCCCGATGTCGTTGCACCACACGTTGACTAAGAGAACGTCCGAGGCCGCCAAAGCGAACAGCGCGGTTTGCTTCTCAAACGTCTGGTCGTCTTCGCCTCGCTCGCGACCGTCGGAACCTTCCAGGTCGAGCACGATCGTATTATTATTGTTATCATCCGATTGTTCCGCGATTGCCATCCACACGCCTTTCGTCGTCTGTCGGCGTCTGTTGAATAGAAGAAGAGTATAGTATTAAGAGTAGTCAGCATAAAATCATCACGATCATCCGCAAAACCGCGTTCAAAAGAAAGTCAAAACAAACAGAGTGATAAAGAGAAAGAGAAACGTACCCGGACAACTCGTCCATCTCTCGAAAGCTCGTCCCGAACGCGTGGTTCATCAAAGTGCTCTTCCCGCTCGACTGCGGTCCCATGATGCTCATCACCGCGTACTTTTTATTCCACTCGTGCGCGTTTGCGGCATCGTGTAAGAAAGATTCGCACGCGTGTTCATCGAATTCGCCGCGTTCGTCGATGAGTTGCATCTTATCCTGTCCTTTATCGCCGCCGCGCATCTCTCTCGCAGTCTCGAGAGATCTCAATAATCCGAGAGACTTAATTGTCCAATTTTGAATTCTTTTCGACTGATCTCTCCCGATATCAAGCGAATAACGAGAGGATTATTCAACCGCAAAAAGAGCACCACCACGAAACAAACTGTTGTTGTTATCGCGCGAGATGATGATTTAAAGGCTCTCTCTCGTTCGTATCGCTTATGTTGTTCTTTACGAAGGAAGAGATCTCAATTTTGAATTTTTTCCCCCCTAGAACGATTTGATCTCTCCTGATATCGAGCGAAGAATACCGAGGAGTATTCAATCACAAAAAGAGAGCGCGATGAAGGGGTTGTGTTCTGCGTCCTCTCGAAAGCGTTTGATGCGAGGTATTCGATGCTCTTCGAGCTCAATTATACGTGTACGTGTTTGTGTGTAAAATTCTGAAGATTTACCTTCCGAGGTGCCTCGAAAGCGCCATTATGCGCACGCATCGTTCCGAACCCTTACGACGATGTTTGAAGCGAACACTCGCGAAAGAACGCACCGAGCGCGGAAGATGGTGAACAAACGCTCCCGTTTTGGACAATTTTATGATGCGCGTTGCGTCGCTTCGAGCGTGCGATTCTTCGAGAGCGCGTTTTAAAACGGATCGATTCATCGCTTGTGTTTCCTGTAACGTTTTGCTCGAAAGAAGGTTTAGCATCAGATGACGAGGACGTTTTCGATGCCATCGCTGAAAAAGTTCTTTCTCGTCGTCGCACTCGTTCTCGCGAAAACGGCGTTCGCCAGTGAGGAGGACGAGAATTTGTTGAGCAACAAAACGCGCTGGCCTCCAAAAGAGAGAGGAGGAGAACACCAACGAAAACCAAGATTCGTGACGTTTATGATTTCACCAGGACGAACGAGTACGAGAAGCATGTGCGCGTTTTTTAATCAATACCTGCACCAGCGATGCGCACACAACATGTTCGGGATGTGGAATGTGCAAGATGTGGAATCGTTCGTTCGTGAAGAGGCGTTCGTTACGAATACGAATACGAATACGACTCGATTTGAAAGCGCTCTCGATGAAGCCGTCGAGAGAAAACGCTTGCAATTTTTCACGGACGTGCCATTTTTTATGCCGGGGATGCCGTGCCGATTGCTCGCGAAGTACCCCGAGGAGGCGCGATTTCTTTACGTACACCGCGATAGGATGGAGCATTTTGATTCCGTGCTTCGCATGCATTGTAAATGGGACGCGCCGATACACTGTCTGAATGCGAATAATAAGGCGTTGCGAGAACGCTCGTGGGGTTCGTATTTTCAAACGTTTTGTGACGAACACTCGAAAATTTGCGGAGAGAACCCCGACGATAAAGTTATTAAGAAGAATAATCTAACGTCGCTGATGTCGTCGATTTGGTCGGCACATTTGGACGAGTACGAGCAATCGGTGAGAGAATGTATCCCAACTTCTAAATTGCTTAACATATCGCTCGGTTGGTACAACGAGACGAGCGAGACGAAGCGCTTCCAAAGTTTTTTTGGACTTCCAGAAGAGAATAATGATTCGCTGGCGTTGCGTTTCTCGCGCCTCCATATAAACGATGATTTGATGCCCGGAAGACGGCAGCGGATGTTTAACAACAACAACAATAACAATGAATCCACCAGTAGAGGGAAGTGGCGTCCTCTGATTATGCTCACCGGTCCCGAACAAAGCTCAACGTTAGTTTCTGGCGCGATTCGAAAAGCGTTAAACGAGACGTTTGAAGTAGGCATATCAGAAGGATGTCCAATGGAACTCATAAATCCAGCGTGCCAAACGAGTAAACGTCGAGCGGAGTTGTACGCTAAATGTATCCCATCTCTCTACAGGCAAAAAGCAGTCCAAATGTGAAACACGTGCTCGTCCTCTGATTTGGAAAACGTGTTCCACGAAGCAAATCTAGGACGTTGGAAATTTACAAAAGATACACACTTGAACGGATGGCATTTGAAGACTTTGCACGAAAGGGGGCATCCTTTGTTCGTCGTTTTTCGTAAACCAGAACATACGTTTCCCGCGTCGAGGCGTCGAGGGGGAGGGGGGCAAAATTATTTTGCTTTTTGGCGATCGTTGATATCTACTACACCTGAAAATGTACGAATGCTTCCCGCGGGCGCAGATCTTCTCAGACTTCGAAATTACGCAAAATATGTGTTCGACGCCATCGTGAAACAACGAGATCACCACATCTTTGCCGGTACAACAGGTATTAGAGGGATACAAGAGTGCTTGGGCCATTTCTTCCATTTCTGGCATCTCATAACCGTAGCGAAGAGTTTAAACGTCCCTGTGTTTTCTGTTGAATCTTTGTTGCTGTCCAACTCTAGAGATGAGGCTCTCATAGCACTGAAGGCTTCTGGCGCGTGCACTTCGTCATCAATTGGTAGCGCTGAAACGTGTGAAGCGTTTGTAGATAATCTCAGAGAAATGCAAAGCGTGCCTACTCTGATGCACGTGAATGTTACCGAAATATTCAAAGACGCGTCGTCGTTTTCGTCGGTTTCTTTACTGCTCGATCGAGAGAAAAAGTACTACGAACGCACGAAGTGTGCTCCGGTTCTTAGTACAGTCACGTCCTGGTGTCGCGATAACGTAAGAAATTGCGCAACCGTTTCCGACGTGTACAGCGGGGCAACCGTCGGAACAACTCTGGATTACCTCTCGCCGTTGAAACAAGGCGGGGTGACTAATATCGACGAGATATTTAATAAAACGTTTTCGCCGCGAGGGGGGTTGCTTCTTCTCGGCGGCGAAGAGAAAAGGACAGCTGAAGCGAAAAGGCTCCAGGACTCTGTCGTTTACCTGGCGGCGCTCGTGGGCTCGTTCTTCGCGCTCGCCGGAGTCGCGCGCTTCTTTAGGAGTCGGAAATCTCGAGAGGTCGCGTAGAAGTCATTTTAGCAAAAGAAGTGGAAACATACTGGTAGTATATATATGTTATAGGAAATAGTAGTACACACTCGAATGCTCGAACACATTCGATGATGACGCGTATCGTTTTATTCTCTCTCGTATTTTCCCTTCGTTGTCTCCTCACAAGTAAAAAATGGATAAAATGCGTCGGTGTCGTCACCACCACCAACCTTTTCTTAAAGCGCTTTTCCACCGCATGGAAAAGGGTGCGTCGTTGATGCGTCGCATGAGTAGCATCAGTAGCACGAGTAGTACAAGTAGTGGTAGCGTTTGGCTCAAAGCAGTCGTACACAACAACGCTTTCATCGGAAGTTCTTCAACATCATCGTCGCCAAAATCAATGTCGTCGACGGCTTCGTTTCCATTCTCCCCGGTGCAATCAAAACACTACGCCTCGGTCCTGGAACGAACCATATTCCAACCCTGGTCGAGAAAATTCATCGATTCCGTCCCCATGCCTTTATCCGGGGAGAAAGTTTTAGACGTAGCCTCCGGGACCGGCGCGACGAGTCGAGAAATCGCGGCGATTTTAGGCAACGAGGATAGATTTTCACGAGTGGTTGGCATCGACAGCTCGGAAGGGATGGTTGAGGAAGCGAAGCGACGCGAGGACATTTTCGCGGAGAAAAGAGCAAAGAACGAGAAAACTCGCGAGGATTTGGATTTACCGGCACCGATTACGTACGAGGTCGTTCCGATGGAAGAATGGAAGAGCGAGGAGGACCAGTTCGATCGAGCGTATTGTCATCAAGGCGCGCAGTTTTTTACCGATCGAGAGCGAGCGCTTACGAATGTTTTCAAGAGTTTAAAACCGGGCGCGCATTTTAACGTCGCCGTTTGGGCGCCGGTGAAAGGACAGAAGTTGTTCGAAGTTTTGAGAGACTGTTTGATCGAGTGCGAAAAAGAAGAGTGGGTGCCGATATTGCTGAAACCGTTTTCGTACAGCGGCGACTTCGAATCGACCTCGAGAGTGGACGCCATCGATAGGTTAGAGACGGATTTAATCAAAGCCGGGTTTGAAAACGTGGACGTGATTTTTGAGGCAGATAAAGTGCGGTTTGACTCTTTAGACGAAGCGTTAAAAGTCATCTCGGTCGCACCGTTCGGACAGGAGTTAATGTCGGACGCGAAACTCTTTGAAAAGTTCACCCGAAAGTTCAAGATGAAAATGTTAACCGAAGGAAGCGACATCAACGACGGCGATCGAGCCTCGAACGACGATTTAAGTCAAAGAATAAAAAGCGGCACGGACGGCGGCGACGAAGTCAACGTGACCATGATGAGTTTCTTCGCGCACTGTAACAAACCCTGGGCGGCGGGTGGAATCCAAAGCAGCTCGTTCAAGTGTTAATATAAAATGAATTTGCCGCGAGGTGTTGTCGTTTTACGCACGGAAAAAAGAGACTTTAAAAAGCCGCCGTGTTTTTCGAAGACGAAGACGAAGACGTGGGCTTCCTTTCGAGTTTCGAAAGAGAGAGAGAGAGAGAGAGAGAGAACAACAACAACAACAACAACAAAACACGCCATCGCTATCATCAATATCACGCTTTTGTAAAGGTTTACGTCATGCGCGGAGTACCGTTTCCCTGTAGGGGTCTCAACTGAAACTGTTTAGGGTATCCGCCCGTTTGCTCCATTTTGTCTCTCGAATGTCCTCACATTGCGCGCGCATATATATACTCCCCCATCTGCGGTCACTGCTACTCTTTAAAAGCCAACACACGATGTACGTCGAGGAGGTCTGCATAGACGGTTTCAAATCCTACGCCCAACGTACCATCGTCCCTCAATTCGACCAATATTTCAACGCCATAACCGGTTTGAACGGAAGCGGGAAATCAAACATTTTGGATTCCATCTGCTTCGTCCTCGGGATCACGAATTTAAGTCAGGTGCGCACTCTTCTCGTGACGATGTGATGGTTCTCTCTCTGCTGCGTACTCTTTCTGTCGTCTTTCTCGCGTTCTTTCGCGTTCGGGAACGAGAGGATGCTGAGAGTGTGAGTAGAAAAAGGAGCGAGAGATTCTGATTTTGAATTTTCGTTCCCCTTTTGGGGTGAAGCCCCTCGAGGTGGATTTTTGCGCGCGGAGGACTCACGAATGTCTCTACTCTCTCTCTCGATGACGTGTACGATCAAATAACGCGTTAAAACTCTAGGTACGATGTTCCTCTTTGCAAGAGCTGGTATACAAGCAAGGCCAAGCTGGGATTACGAAAGCGTCCGTCTCGATTACGTTCAACAACTCGGAGAAGTCTCGCTCGCCCGTCGGGTACGAACACTGCGATCAAGTCACCGTGACGCGTCAAATCGTCATCGGCGGGAAGAATAAGTACATGATCAACGGTTCGGTCGCACAACCGACGAGGGTGCAGAATTTGTTTCACTCCGTGCAGTTAAACGTGAACAATCCGCATTTTTTAATCATGCAAGGGAGGATTACGAAGGTTTTGAACATGAAACCGATTGAGATTTTAGGCATGTTGGAGGAAGCCGCCGGGACGAGGATGTACGAGAGCAAGAAGGAAGCGGCGACGAAAACTTTGACGAAGAAAGAACTGAAAGTGACGGAAATCGATCAGCTTCTCGAAGAGGAGATTTTACCGACGATTGAAAAGTTACGGAAAGAACGCGGCGAGTACATGAAATGGGCGTCGGCGAACGATACGTTGGAACGGTTGAGGCGATTTTGCGTCGCGGTGGAGTTTTGCGAGGCAGAGGAAGAGATGACAAAAGCGGAAGAGGAGTCGGAAAAGTTGAAAGAAACCGTGGAAATGCATCTCTCAAAGGCGATGGAGGCGAAAGCGATGTCGCAAGAGATGGATAAAGACATCGCCGTGAAGATTGAAAACCGCGAGAAGGCGTGCGGCGACCAGTTGAACGCTTCGAAGCAGCGCGTCGAGGAGAAATCGAAAGAGTTGGTCAAGAAAACGAGCGCGTTCGAACACGTCTCGAAAGAGATGAAAAGCGAGGAATTGTCTCTCAAGAAGCTCGAAAAGAGCAAATCAGATGCAATCTCCGCGGACGAGAAGAGAAAAGAAAAAGTCAAAGATCTCGAACTCGAGGCGCAGCGAGAGGAGGAAAATTTACGCTCGGCGGAAGCGGAGGCGGAGAAGAGCGAGCGAAAATTAATGAACGTCCAAACCGGCGCCGGGGATACTTCGGAGAACAAATCGTTACAAACGCAACTCATGGAAGCGATCGGGAAAGTCGCCGAGTGCGACGCCAAGGCGAAATCGGAAGCATTGAGGCAAAAACACATCGAGAAGGAGATGCGAGAGACGGAGAAGTTGAAAGCGTGTAAGGCGAAGGAAAGCGCGAAGATGCAAAACGAAATGTCCGAAGCCGTAAAGATGGTGGAGAAAGCACAACTGGAGTTGGCATCGTTTGAAACCGAATTCGACGACATTCAAGACAAATGTGCGCAGTTGGAGGAGAAAAAGGCTTCATTAGAATCCGCGCTCGAGGACGCCAGAGACGCGTGCGACCAACTCGAAGGAAAGCTCGCCGGTCTCGATTTCAAATTCAAAAATCCAGACGTGAAGTTCGATCGCGCGAAGAAAGTGAAAGGAACGATTGCGAAACTGTTCGACGTGATGGATGAGTCGACAATGACGGCGTTAGAAGTCATCGCCGGTGGTAAGTTGTACCAAGTCGTCGTCGATTCCGCGGATACCGGTAAAGCGTTGCTCGAACGCGGAGAGTTGCAAAAACGAGTCACGATCGTGCCTTTGGATAAAGTCGACGGGAGGAAAGCGCACGATGAACAGGTCAAAGCGGCTGAAAAAGTCTCGAACAACGAGGCAAAGTTGGCGGTGTCTTTGGTGACGGCAAAGGACCAATCGGTGCAATCGGTGATGAACTACGTATTCGGTCGCGCGTTCGTCTGTCAAACGCAAGAGACGGCGAAGCGAGTGGCGTTCGATAAGAACGTTTTGTTGAACTGCGTGACCGTGGAGGGCGATTTATTGAACCCAACTGGACTGTTAACCGGTGGATCGAGAAATAAAGGTTCATCGGTCTTGAAAAAGTTGAAAGCGTTCTCCGAAGCGGAAATGAAAGCGAGCGAGTTGCGCGACGACATCGAGCGGTGCGACCGAGACATCGAAAAGGCAAAAATCGAGCGCAAAAAATACACGGAGCTGGAAACGAAGTTGGACCAATGTGAACACAAATTAAACTTATTAAAGGAGAAAAACAGCGAATCCGAGGCGTTTCAGTTGGAAGAGAAACGAATGAAGCTGACGAACGAGTTGGAGGAGTGCGAACGAAACGTCCGAGAGATGGCGCGAGTGAAGGAAGAAACGCTCGCGTTGCAGAAGAAACTCGACGCGGAGATTAGAAACTTCGCCAAAGAGCGCCAAAACTTGTTAAAAGACGCGGAGAAGAAGGTGAAAGAGACGAAAAAGCTGGTCAATGACATCAAAGAGAGAATCAAGAAGAAAGAGACGATTGTTTTAGACGCTCGAGTGGAGAAAGAGGCGGCGATGAAAGCCATCGCGAGCTTGGAGGAGGACATCGAGCACGCGAAAGGAGGCATCGAAACGTTATCCAAAAAAGTCATCGAGTTTGAACGAGAGATGATAAACGCACAACAAGCTTTTGACGAAGAGAGCAAAGCGTTGGAAATCATTCAAACCAAGTTACGAGAGACGGACGATGAAATCGCCTCGTTGCGGAAACAGAGATCGAAGCTCGAGCAGAAACACATGGACGAATCCGTCGAGGCGAAGAAGTTAAACTTCAAAATCGACCAGTTTGCCAAAGCCGCGAGCGACGCTCAATCGCGATTCCATCTGCTCGAAAAAGAGCACCCGTGGGCCACCGAACACGAAAGGCAGCTGTTCGGCAAAGAGGGCACGGAATACGACTTCTCCAAGAGAGACGTCAAGAAGGCGCAAAAGCAGTTGCAAGAGGCGGAAGAGACGCAAAAGCAACTCGGGAAACGAGTGAACAAAAAAGTCATCGCCATGTTCGATAAAGCCGAGCAAGAGTTTAAGCAGTTGCAAGAGAAACGACGAATCGTTCTGAACGATCGATCGAAGATTGAAAAAGTCATCCACGAGTTGGACGAGAAGAAGCGAGAGACGCTCGAATTGGTTTGGCAAAAAGTGACCAAAGATTTCGGATCCATCTTTTCGACGTTATTGCCGGGAACGCGAGCGAAGTTGGAACCGGTGGAAGGCACTACGTTCTTGGACGGTTTAGAAGTCAAAGTCGCGTTCGGTGAAGTGTGGAAAGAATCGCTCTCGGAACTCTCCGGCGGGCAAAAATCCTTGCTCGCGCTCAGTTTAATATTGGCGCTTTTGCTCTTCAAGCCGGCGCCTATTTACATCTTGGACGAAGTGGACGCGGCGTTGGATTTATCGCACACGCAAAACATCGGACGAATGATTCGCACGCACTTCCCGTTTTCGCAGTTCATCGTCGTCTCCTTGAAAGAAGGCATGTTTAACAACGCGAACGTTATTTTTAGGACCAAGTTTGTGGACGGCTTATCCACCGTATCCCGCACGGCGCCGGCGTTGAAGGATAAAGTCACCGAAGAAGATAAAAAGGATGGGGGCGCGTTAGGGGCAGCCGCGCAGAAAAGAGCGGATAAAAGTACAACAACAACAACAAAAGCGGCGGCCAAGAAAGGACATGTGGCCAAGGAGAACGCCGCGCCGCTTTAAAAACATTATTCTCAACACGTGGTATTTTTATTATTAAACCACACTACATTTGTACCAAAAACGTCTATATTTTTAAAAAAAAGTCAAAAATATCACAAGTCTTCAATCAAAAGCGATGATCACCACGACGACGACGACCATTCCCAGCGGCGAAAATCCTCTTTCGTTGATATTCTTCGACCTCATTCGCGTCGCCGCGTCGAAGTCTTCTTTATCTCGTCGTCGTCGCAACACACACGTCAACAAAAATGATGATTCTAAAAAAAAAACGAATCTGATCTCGGTCAACGCATTAAAATCATCATCTTTGGTGTCGTCGGAGGATGACGACGACGACGTAAGCGACGAGAACAACAACAACACGAACAACAACAACACTTACTTTTCCGATGATGAAAAGTCAAAGTCGTTCACGAACGCGACGAAAGCGGTTCGTCGATTGCGGTTTCTCTTGAAACACCCGAGAGTGAAAGAAAAATTAATAATAGTAAAAGGAGGCAAAAGTACCGCCGCGGATGCTGCTTCCTCGTTGTTGTTGAAAACGATATTACCGCAAAGGTACATGAAATCGACGCTTTCTTCCGTCAGCCGAGTCAGACGAACGACAACAACAACAACCGCGAAGAAAAGTTTGAACGTACAAAAACATCCCGGATGGTATCGTCGATGTGCCGTCGTCGTCGACGATAACGACAACGCGAAAAAGAAGAAACGGAAAGAAGACATCGCGAGATTAGAAACGACGTTGGAGCGATTAAAGTTGACGTTGGAAATGGCGGAGAAGCGAGCGAGAGACGAGATGGAACGAATAATACTAATCGGAAATGAAAGGGAGGACGAAAGGCAAGAAGCGGAAGAAGAGGACGACGACCACTTGGTTCCGTTTTTGACTTTGAAGAAGGAACGGCGGCGACCCGAAGAAGAAGAAGACAAAGAAGAACGACAAAAGAATACCAAGCTATTATTAGTCGCCGCCGCTCGATGACGACTCCGTTGTTCGGTAATATTATCTATAACTAAACGCATAATACTAAACAATCCTAAAATAGTAAAATCGCGACGATGATGATCAAAACAACCCATTCGAGCCTCCTCTTCCGCCTCCTCCGGTTAAATCCATGACCAATTTGCCTTCTCTCGCCAACAACTCTTTCGCTTGTTGCAACAGATCGGCCATTTTGACAAACTCGCCGTCTTCCTCGCACGCGCGGATTAACACCGCGAACGTGATTTCCGTGGCCATGATGTTGTCTTCTTTTTGCATGCGATCGTAGACGTGTAAGGCTTTCGGCACATCTCCGGCGCGCACGTGCGCGCCGATTAACGCGTTGTACACCGCGGCGTTTCGAGGCACATCCCATCTCGCTTTCATCGTTTCCAACACGTCCTCAGCTTCCAAGTTTCGTCTTTGTCTGGCCAAGCAGTGAATGTACGCGCCGCACATGACGGTGTGCGGGACGACGTGTCGAGATTTTGTCAACATTTCGCGCCACACGACGTCGGCGGCTTCGTACTCTCCCGCGCGTTCCGCGGCTGAGATGAGTTGGGTGTACGTGTACCTGTCCGGTTGCAAATGCGCTTGGCGTAAATCGCTAAACACTCTGTGAGCACTTTCCCAGTCCCCGTACCGCGCGTACCCGCCTAATAAGGCGTTGTACGAATACGTCGTCACCACTAACGTTGAATTCTTCATGTTCTCGAACGTTTCCGAGGCGAATTGCAAATCTCCAGCGCGACCTGCCATGGTGATAATCGCGTGCGTTAACGTCGCATCCGGTGAGTCAATTTGGAACACTTTAAACGCAGATTTCGCGAGTTTGTTCCCTTCTTGCCACATTCGAGCGACTTCAAACGCGCCCAAGGCTAAACTGAACGCTAGAGAAGTCACTCGGACGTTTCTTTCCTCTAACATTTCGTACAAAATTTGCTCAGCCTCGTCCGCTTTGCCGCTATCTCTCAACGCGGTTAAGATGGCCGTGTACGTGTAAATGTTTCTCTTCACGTTCCCAATCTTCTTCACGTCGTTGAAAATCTCCAACGCGGATTGCCAATCGCCGATTTTCGTCGTCATGGCAATCGCGGCGGAGGCGCACTCGTTTCGCGCGAGCCAAGATTGCGTGGAATCGAAATCTACATCTTTTCCTCCTGTTGCTTTCGAAGTATTCTTATTATTATTCAACATGTGCTTTGCGATTTTCAACTCGCCTCTCCACACCTCGAGGACGATTCTCACCTCGCGACTCGTCTTTGCGCTCGACGCCAAGGCGCAAAACGTGTACGCGTTCGGCGAGTATTTCGATTCGTCGTTAAACGCTTGCGTGGACATCCACCTGTACAACGCGTACGCCCTCGAAAAGTCGTTTCTCTCCCCCAACTCTTTAATCGCGAAATTAATCGTCGACGTGCCAAACTTATGGTTCGGATCTTTCTCGATCTTGCTGTTTTTCATCTCGTCTAGATTGTGTTGCGCCAACGACGAGGACGGATTAATCACCGCTCGCGCGACGTCTTTCAAATGGAACACGTCCGCGTTCGTTGTTCTGGTGGTGGTGGTGTTGTGGTTGCCGATGACGTTGTTGTTGTATCGCCTGCGTTGTTGTCCCCCGCTAAGACTATTACTACTACCTCTATTATTGCCGCTGCTGCTATTTTCACCGCTCCTCCTCTCAAAGTCTTCTTCTTTGTTGTTGTTGTTCTTGTTGTTGTTGTTGTTCTCCTCGTCGTCAGTTCCTCCATCCTCAAAAGAAGAAGAAGAAGAAGAAGAAGAAGAAGCGTCAACCTCCATCAACAAATCCTTAAACTCGTCGTCCGCGGATAACTCCGCGGGATCTCGTTCCAGACTTTTGTACAACCTCTCCACTTCCGTGCTGTCCACTTCCACTAAATCAAAATTAATCGGTTCGTATTCCGATGAAGACGCCATTTCGTCTTCGTCTTCGTCGTCTTCGTCTTTTTTCTTGCCCCCGCCGTAGTAATACCTATACTTATCGAACGCGCTGATATTCTCCATCGCTTTCACGATCCGCTCGCCCGGTCGCATCGAATCCAGCTCCGCGTTTCTATGAACACCCTCCTTTTCGTTCTTAGTATTAGTACTATGAGTATTAGTATTCTTACGATGATTTTGATGATGCTCTCTCCTGTACTTCTCTGCCATCAGGCGTTTCTTGTGCGCGTTAGTATTCGCTTTAAGACTCCTCCTCTTGGTGGTTCCAGCCGCCTCAGCAAAGTTGCTTTTTGTTTTCTTCTTCTCACTCGGACTCTTTACCTGGGTCGTCTTCTTTCGTTGCAACGATACCGTCTCCTTCTCGTTCGAATGCGTGTTATTCAGCGACGACGATTCTTCTCTTTTATTACGAACAATTGCTGCTCTTTCCTCGTCTTTGTCTTTAATTTCCATTTTATCCATCGCGCGATGCAACGACGAAGAATTGTCCCTTCTCTCGTCGTTCGCATTCACGGACGTCTTTATCACACCCCGCCTCCTCCGAAAACGCGCTTTGAAAAACGATGATTTCGACGACGACGATCTGTGAGGAGGTATCACGGAAGCGAAAATCATCCTCGTCGAAGTCATCCTTCGCGCTCTGTTTTCTCTCGATACAGTGATGCGAGTGAATACGAATCGAGAAGAGGTTTTAATGAGCAATTCTTCCCTTAAGCAAGAATACTTGTTTTAATAAAAGAGTGGTCAAAAAGATACACAAAAACACAAAAACACAGACTAGTCTCTCCTCAAAAGACGTTATATATATATAGTACTGTGTGTTTTAAAGTGAGAAGTTGAGATGAAGTGTTCTCTGACTAATGAGAGACTCTCCTTCTTAGTGCCTGGTTTACGTCGACACTACGCGCACACCTTCGACCGTTTTCGATCTGGGTCAACCCCTTGAAGTGTTTCTACTGTGTAAGAGAAAAACGCCTCTCAAATGGCCTCCTCTAAACCCTAAAATTTAAATTGAAACCCTAAAAGTGTAGTTTTTGTTTTTCTTTCGCTTTTCTTTCTTTCGAAAGGACAGTTTGGAGTGATTTTGCGTCAGAACATTCACGCACTTAAACGTTGCTCTTGTTGCGAGCGACAGAGAGAGCGTTTTTTACTACGTCTTCTGTGCACGGAAGCGAGAAGTAACAAAACCCCTTTTTATTATTTAGTAGGCTTTTGAAGTTTCTGTGTGTGTTTTGTCTTTCGTGTGTTGTATATATAGAAGACAGAAGAAGAATTGGAAATCGAGAGATCACGCGACGGAGAAAAGAAGAGTTTTGAAGTTGGCGGCTTAAACGACTCAACGCATATCGATTACTATCAGTATTATTATCGCGAGAAAAACGACACATAAAAAGCAGTTCAAGATGGTAGCGGTGAACCGCACGACCAAAATGCTCTCTTTCATCAACCACAGAATCCGAGCGACGATCGTGGACGGGAGGCAAATCGTCGGCCGATTCGTCGCCTTCGACAGACACATGAACTTAGTCTTGGCGGATTCGGAGGAGTTTCGGAAACTTCCGAAGAAGAAGAAAACGAATACTAGTACGAAAGAAGAAGACGATGAAGACGCAGGAGGAGACGTGAGGAGAGTCCTTGGATTCGTGTTACTGAGAGGCGAAGAAGTCGTCTCGGTCGCGGTGGAAGGGCCGCCGATTCGCGTGAAGAAAATTTCCTCGCAGAAGCAAGGAGCGGACGCCGGAGGTATTCCGGGAGGGGGCGTGGCGAGACCGGCGGGGAGAGGCGCGCCGATGATGATGCCGGGGATGATGCCGCCGCCGGGGTTAGGGCAGCAACAACCTTCGAGTGGGCCTCCGGGGATGATGATGCCGCCGCCGGGATTTCGACCCGGGATGGGGCCTCAGTAAGTAGACTACTCTTGTGTTTGTCTCGGTAGCGCTCGTCGTCTTAAATATACGCGCGAAACCAAAACGTTTAGAGTTTAATATAAAGTATCATAGATTTACATCATCGGGTAATAAATAAAACGGTAGTATCAAGCTCGACGAGTTATACGCGCAAAAGCTTCGACGCTTCTTAAATCTGCTTAAAGCTTAAATCTTCGTTCTTCACTTTCATAAGGTTTTCAGAGTTCTGCATTTCCCCATAAAGACAAAGGAAAGAAAATATGGTCGTCGGGCCTGCGTTCCTTTTAGGCACCGCGATATACGCCACATTCCCGAGTAAAATAAAGTATCCTTTGCTCGCATCCGTCGCCGTCGCGAAAAACATCCTCCTCAAGAAGAAGAAGAAGACAACAAAGAAGAAAACAAAGCAGAATGAATTAATTGATGAACAACTCCCCGTGTTGCGGTGGAAAAACATCCACTTATCCATGCACAAAAAGACGCAGAAAACACCATCAAAAACTATTCAAATCTTATCTGAAATCTCCGGTGAAGCGCACGTCGGACGTTTGTTTGCCATCGTGGGGCCGTCTGGGTCTGGGAAAACGTCCCTGTTGAACGCTTTAGCGGAAAGAGTTCCTGGGAAGAATGTACAGTTAAGTGGCCTTTTGAGAAGGGAAGGACGGATGTCGTACGTGGAGCAAGAGGATGCATTTTTCGCACAACTCACGGTCAAGGAAACGCTTTTATTCGCAGTAAAGCTGGCGAGATCGAAAAATGAACTCGCCATATCGGATGTGGTTTTACAAGACGAAGAGATTTGCTCTCGTTTGATGACGGATTTGGGTTTGATGAAGTGCGCGGAGACCAAGGTCGGCGACGCGAAAACGAGAGGTTGTAGTGGCGGGGAGAAGAAAAGGTTATCGTTGGCGTGTCACTTGGTGTCGAATCCAAAGGTGATCTTTTTAGACGAACCGACGAGCGGGTTGGATTCGTATCAGGCTCTGAACGTGGTTCAAGCGTTGAAGAGATTGTGCGAGAAGAGACGAACTATCGTCGTGTGCTCGATTCATCAACCGAGGCAGAAAATCGTGGATTTGTTCGACGACGTGACCGTTTTATCCTCCGGGAAGTTGATGTATCACGGATCGATGGACAATTTGGAAGGGCATTTTGAGAACAAGTTAGGCCAGAAGTGCCCGAGAGGGCACAACATTCTCGAGTTTGTGATTGATTTGATCAGCGTCGACGCGAGCACGCCGGAGACGATGTTGGAGAGCGAAAAGTTAATCGCAGAGGTGGCGAAGCACGCCTCTCGGGAGAATGGAGCCGAAAACAGTTTTGGTGGTGGTGACACTGCTGATGATATCTCGCCGCCCGCAGAAAAGACGGAGGGAGCAGTCGAAGAACAAACAAAAAGTAATAATACTAAAAATCCAATCCAAGAATTCTTGGGTCAATTTCCGCTTCTCTTCCATCGAGCGTTTAAACAGGTCGTGAGAGACAAGACGACGAACAGGATTCGATTGACTGCAAACCTCAACTCGGCGCTCGTTTTCGGATCTATATTCTGGAAGCTCAAAATGGACCCGGCGTCGATGCAAAACAGGTTCGGTTTGCTCCAAGTCAGTACCATCAACGCCGCCATGGCGGCTTTAATGAAGACGTTGACTGCGTTTACAAAGGAGAAAACCATCGTCACTCGCGAACGCGCGAACAATAGCTACGGCATCTTGCCGTTCTTCGTGGCGAAGATTTTTGCCGAGTTGCCCGTCAGCGCTTTGTTTCCGCTCGCGTTTGGATGCGTCGTCTACCCGATGACTCGATTACAACCCACCGTGCCTAAATTCTTGAAATTCTCCTCGGCGATTATTATGGAATCCTTTTGCGCGTCCGCGATGGGTTTAGCCATCTCCTCCGTCGCGCCGAGCACGGAAGCCGCGATCGCTATGGGTCCAGGTATTATGGTTCTTTTCATCGTTTTTGGCGGGTACTACGTAAACGTGGAAACCGTGCCGTTGTGTTTTCGATGGATAAACAAGTGCTCGTTAATTCGAGAAGGGTTCCAGTGTTTGTGTTGCAACGAGTTCACCGGCTTGAAGTTTACGCCCGGACCGACGGGTGAGAAAGCGCTGGAGAATTTAGGATTCGACGCAGAAAACGGGTATAAACAAGGTATGCACGGATTAGGGAACACGTTAGGATACCTTTGGCTGTTGACGTTATACTTGTTGGAGAACAACGAGCCAACGTTTGCGGTCATGAAGGCAAACAACGTAAATGAAGAACTCACTGGAATGAATTGAAATACAAAACGCACATCTGCCGTACTTTACTATTCTCTACTATTTATTCTAACCTATTAGAGCAACTCGGATCTGTACAGAATAATCTCCTGTTGCTTGAAATACCGCCTATCTTCGTCGTCGATCAACACCAAGTTCAAGTAATACTTCACCGAAAACTTATTGTTTACGCTCTTATACGTCGGCGTCAAATCGTACGGAGACAAAAACAACCTGACCGGAATGCACTCCCCTCGCACCGGAGCGCCTTCCATGACTTCAAACTTCGCAATCACCTCGTTCTCTCCGTGCGCGTTCGCGCCTAACCCGCAAATCTCTCTTCTTCGAATTTCAATCTCCATCCGTTTAATCTTCACTCGCACTAACAAGAAGAATATTTTCCCGATGATCGCGTCTCTCAAGTGATACTTCGCCTTGCTATATTCAAACTCAATGTGCAAACAATCCTCGATCCCGACTTCCATCTTGATCGAATTATTCACCTCCGGCGGTTCCCTCACGTTTCGCACCCACAATTTATACTCGTTCACGATGTTCGACGCGTAACTTCTCACCACCGTGACTTTCAAAAACACGCGCAAAGACGCGTTTTTCCCGTTGTAGGACTCGTTCGGAAAATCCACCGATTTAAACGAAAACGGTTTCGAGATTGGTTCCGAAAGCGTCCCGGGAGGTTCAATTTCGCGCAAAATAGAAAGAAAATCCCCGTCGCCTTCGCGACCGGACCGATCGAAATACGCTTCCACTCGTCCAATGAGCTCGATTTTCACCCCCAAATGTTCCACGCGTTTCCCGGGAACTGTTGAAAAGAGTACATGTAAAACCATCATCACCCATACGGTCAGTTCATACGTATATACAAATCATTACTCATCCGCGACAAACAAAACGAAGACAACAAAACGACCACCCGAAGTTTTCGAGATCTCATCAAAACGAACCCGAAGACAACGAAGAAGAAACAGAAGAAGAAGAAACATCATCTCGATCGCAAACAAACGCTTCCGGCGGCGATACTCATACTACGCAAAGTTTCACATCTTGACAGAAAACGACGATTCAGACGACGATTCAGACGACGACAAAGACGAAGACGCAGAGTTAGAGAGAGATCTCTCGAGATCTCTCGCATCATTAAAAGCAAAATCGTCTTTAATGTCTCAACGTTCGCACGCGAGCGAAAATTTTCGCATCCTACCTGGAGAGACGTGCAAAACGCCTTCGATGGATTCTCCTGCGTGTTGTAAAGTTTAAGAAGCGTTTAAGAAATACTGATGAGCGACTTTAACGAGCAAAGAACACTACGCACCAGACGTGATCAAAGGAAGCGTTTCCCGCGCGATATTCCCGCCTCCCGAGTGCATCAAAGTCGCCCCGGTATCTCCGGTGAGATGTCCCCCGGACATGCCGATGGTGTAGGATTTCACCACGCACGCGCGTTTCGGGTGGATGAAGGTGACATCCACGGTGAGCAATTTCGCAGACGGACCGATGCCGAAGAATGACATTGTTGTTTTATTCGTTTTTTTGCCCGTCGATCGAGAGGAGGGTTGATGATGATGAGAATGGTGTTGTTCTTTAATGGGATTTGTGCGTGCAATTAAGTGAAGATGAAAACCCGGACGACGAGAAAATCGAACGCGAAGCGAACGTAAGTAAGTACACATATGTACACATAAAATGACACATATTTATGGAGCAGTATATTCATTAATCTCTCGTCGTTTTCTTCCTGGAGTTTTTCGGTTTGTCTTCCCCGTTCTCCATCTTTCTTCTTTCGCTTCTCGGGATGGCCAAGAGTCTCGCTCGCTCTTTCTCTTCCTCGTGGCGAAGTTTACGTTCCGCCGCGGCTTCTTCTTCGGTCAAGATTTTCGGCGTCGCGCCTCTTACGAGGACTTCGATGGAGTTTAATGTTGTATTTGCGCCGGTATCGTGGGCGTTTCTGGCGGTCGCGGCGCGCGGGTCGAGGAGACTCGCCGCGGTGGACGGGAACGTGATTAAAGCCATGCCTTTTTCCGGTTTGACGGATAAGCCGGGTAACGCCGGGAAGGTGATTTCACCGCCGCCGTTTTCGTCGCTGCTCTCGTTTAAGAAGAACGTGCAGTTTGCTCTGATTTGGTAGTGCTTTTCGATCGCTTCGTGTTGTTCAAACGCCGCGTGAGAGGCTCGCAAATTTTCGCTCGACTTGTACGCCTCGGCGACGACTTCTATGCCCCACAATTTGTTCTCTTTTCTCGCCGAAGGAGACTCGAATTCCTCCACGCAATCCGGGAACAAGTAGTTCAAACGCTTCAAGAGCTGGTTCACGGCTTCCGGTCGGGAAGACGCGTTCACCAACGCGTCTGGGTTGGACGTTCGAAACGGATCCCCCCCGGTGTTCGCGCTCCTGCTTTCGTCGGATCTCGAGGACGGAGACGGAGCTTTTTCGTTGCTGTCGTCGTCGTTAGCATTCGTATTAAACTCTTTCAATCGATCTCTCAAAACAGCCACGGTCCCGCTCGCGTCCAACCCTCTCTCTTCGCAGCACTGCACTAATTCCGCTTTCTTCATAGAACTCAAACCGTTCACCTTTTTTTGTTGCCCGACGACTTCGGAACCGCTTTCGCTTTCTTCTTTATCGCCGCCGTCGATTCCAAACATCGCCCGTTCGATATCTTCGCACTCTTTCTCGCTCAAAAACATCGGTGCGGTTAAAATCGGTGGGTCCACGTTTAACACTTTCAACGTCGGCACGTTTTTCACTCTCGCTCTCAAAAACTCAAACGCCAGGAACCCGGCGATGGATTCTTGCACCTGAGTGGCTGCTTTGGAAAGCTCCACCCCGTTCGTTTTCATCTGCGCTTCGGTGATTCTCGAGACTGTTTTGCGCATGTGCGCCGGGATAAATTTATTCGACTGGTTTGCTTTTTGCTCTGTTTCTGTTTCTGTGGGCGTTTCCGCGCTGGATCGCGCTTTCATCGTCATCCTCCTCCTCCTTCTTTGGTGCTGTACAGAGGTGTCTTGGCGGCTGAATTTGCCTTCGTTTTTGCCCCCATTACAGATATCATTTCTTTTCACACGCCTACTCGTAAAAGAGGAGACAGAGAAAAAAGAAGCACAACACAATGACGACGACAACGATGATGACATTATTATAAAGAAGTAGTAATAACAATACTAAAGTAGTGTGTGCGTCGTGTGTATTTATTGCGCGCAAAAATGAGGGAAATTGTTTTGAGAGGTTTTTATCCAATTCGACCTAAACCCTAACGTTTAGGGTTTTGTACAATCGAGACTCTTGACGAGGTACGAGTACGAGTGCGTTATATATAAACGATACGTGTGTTTTAAAAATGAAACTGCTCTGCGAAGATATTCACACAGTGTCACACCTCGTGCTCTCGTCTCAATATTTTCTCTCTCTATTCTCTCTCTTCGAATAAAATCCAGATATGTTCTTCTTTTCTTCAATCTGTTATGACGTTCAGAGAGGCGCTCTCTTCTTTTATGACTCACTTTTTTCTACTACTACTTAAGTGAGTTTCAGAAAAGATTTCAAGACGAACTCGCCAAAACCCAAACCTATGAACGTCGCGACGGCGTACCCGAGCACGCCGACGAGCATGCCGGGGACGACCAAAGAAGACCATTTCAAACTCGCCGCCATCGCCGCGGCGGTGGTCGGACCGCCGACGTTGGCGTTGCTCGCGATTAACGCCTCCGAGCGACGAAAGTTGAAGAGTTTCGCCGCGAATAAAAGGAACGTTAAATGCGTCAAGACTTGACACATGGAGAAGAAAAACAAGGACGGCGCCGTGGACAACATGTCGGCAATCGACCCGGAAGCGCCAACCGTGGCGAAGAACGCGTTCATGGCTAACGCGGCTAAAGCTTCGCCGGATTGCGCGACTTCTTTGCACTGTTTCGGAAACGTCGTGGCGATTAAAACAGAAAAGATGGTCGCGATCGGGATGGTGAGCGACGTCGAGCCGTTGATGAGCGTCGATAACGATTTGGAGAGGTAACAGGACGCCGCGGAATACGCGAGCGCCGCGGAGGCGTTGTAGGTGCTGAAACCTTTACCGGAAGAGTCCTCCTTTGCAATCTCGTCAATCTCTTTTTCTGAAGCCGCCGACGACGACGAATTACTATTCGTACTACTCGCACTACCACTATTTTCACTACCACTACCACTACTACTTATACTCGTACTCTTCTCTTCTTCGCCGTCTTTAACGTACTCCGCGTCCCTGGCCAAGTAAAACAGCAACGCGAAATACAAAACGTTGCACAAATTATCCGCGGCTAACCCAGCGCCTAAAACTTTCGGGCTCACGTTCAACACGTTCGCCACGGCCACGTAATTCACCGCCCCGCCGATGTGCCTGCTCGTCAACGCCGCGCACACTTTCCACGCCTCGTCGCCCAAGGACAAAAGAGGCACGAGCATATATCCGACGACGCCGCCGAGCAACGTCCCGATCGATCCGAAACAAAACAAAGGCACCAACCTTCCCGTGGATTTAAACACCACGTTTAAATTCGCGCTGAATAAAAGCAGCGGTACCGCGAGTGGTAAAATGATGTGGTTTATTTGATCGTACGTCGGCGACGCGTGCGGTAGTATTCCTATATTGGCTAAAATCAAGGTCGTCAAGGCACTAATTAAACACGCGCCGCCGAGGGACGCCCCCCACGGTTTCGTTTCCGCCCATAGGCCAAAATGCGAGGACGCGAGTAATATAGCCCAAATTCCAAACGAGTCCATCGGTTGGATCGAGAATGAAGCGAGCGTTGGATGCGCGGATGTTCGCATCAACTCCCCCCGACCGTTAGTTTTGATGAAAGCCGTTACGCCGTTCCGTGATGCCGATGATGGAATCGTCGCGGAAAAATCGTTTGTCTCGACAAAAGAACGCGTCTTCTTTGACGAAAACGCATAAAACTGCGAACGATGTTTCCGTCTCTTCGCTTTTCTTTCGTCGTTCGCGAGAACGCGCGTTCGCGTCGCGCTCGTATGACTCGTACTCTTAAGCGTAAAATGCATCATAAAAAGTGCAGACATTTTACGCGTAAATATCTACGAGCAAAGACGATGAGAATGGCGACGATGCGATCGATGAAAACGATCGTAACTCGTAAAAATCCAAACATCTATTCGCAAACGCTTCTTTCCTCCTCCAATACGTCAACATCCTCGTCTTTAGGTGGTCGACAACGTAAAGCGCAACAAAATCAGATGGAACAGAAACCGGCGGATCAGCGGAAAGTGTTCCTCGGCGTCTCCGTCGGTTTAGTCGTGTGCGCGATTCCATTCTTATTTAAAACGATACAAAAGAGAGAACTGAACGTGGCGAACATGAGAGATGGGAATAGTAGTGGTTTTACCGGGAGTAGTAGTAGTGATAGTAGTAATAGAGACGAGAAAGAGGACGCGAGGAAATCGAGGTTGAGCTTTAGAAGGAAACAAAGTTGAAACGGATGCGGATGGATGCGGATGTTTCTAATAACACAATACACTAATAATAACGTCATCGCATTTTATGTAGACATGCTTATGCAAACGTAGGAGTTTTAACCTCGAAGTTAGAATAAAATAGCTTTCGCGTATTCTCGCGCGGCCTTTTGGCGGCGAAGCGGGAAAATCCGCCTCAACTTTCTCTTTCGCCGGATGATTATATATCGTCATATAACCTCTGTTGTCCGCTTTTACTACTAAACGTTCTTCTTCTTGTCTCTTAAACGTTGTTGTAATTATTATTATTTTGCATTTCTAATCTCGTGCCACTTTCGTGGCAATATCGGACGCACTTTTCCAAGTTTGTATCCGAGCGAGCGGATTTAGAGAGGATCTCGCGAGCGTCCAAGACTTTGGCGCGGATGGTCGCGGAGGAGGAGGATACTCCGGAGGACGTTTTCATCTTTCCCAAAGGCGAAGGACTCGCGGGACTATTCGATACGGAGGATAATCGACTGGTGTTGCTCACCGGGACTTTGGAGAGGTTTTTTAATACTATCTTTCGCTGTTCGCACACGGCTAAGCGTCGTTTGGTAACTCCTTGTCCTCCTCCGTGGAGAACGCCCCCATAATAGGCGTCTCCTCTCAAATTCGTATTCGAAGAATGATGCTGATGGCTGTAGTCGTCGCAGCAAAACACGCTCGTGCTGTTCGCGTCGCCGAATAATGTTTGAAAACTCCCATCGTTGAACGTGAACGTCGTCGCGTTGGACCGTCCGGTTCGCCAGTAGTTGATCATAGCGCCTCGGTCGAGCAATAAAGATATCGATTTTGAGATATCAAAGAGCGGGTTCTTGTCGTAGTAGTAGTTTGGATCGTGCGGATCGAGTTGAAGGTTTTCTTTTTCGACTTTCTTTCTCTTCTCTGTCGTCGTCGTCGTCGTGTCGTTCTCGTCCTCGTTAATCTCGTTCTCGTCGTTGCAACCTCTACGAAACTCTTCCTCTTTTCTCAACAAAATCTCTTTAAAACGCAACAAAATAGCCGTCTTCTTGGCTAAATCGCGATTGAAATGATCATCTCCGGCGTTTCCATTTTGCGCGTGGCGAAGAGGCACTGCGATGCACATTTTCGAGCTAAACTTTTTACGAGGCGAGATTCTCTTCTCCGCGCTGCTGCTATGATGAGCGCTGCTCGTTGCCGATACGTTGTTTGGCCAATAAAACACGCACTTTCCGCATTTCGTCAACACCGCTCTCGATTCGTCGTTGAAAATGGCACCGAAAGAGTTATCCGTTAACGCGTAGCCGAGACCCCACTGCTCGGTTTGGTTCGTAAAATGTTTTACTTTGATTCTCGCAGAGAGCGGCATATGGTCGTTGTCGTTGTTATTGTTTGCCGAGGATGACGTCGATAACCCCGATGAACGGTGGTCAATATTCGTTCTGGTGAAGTTCGTCATCGTTATCGGTGGAGATGTCGTCGTCGTTTGCGCACCACCATTACCGGCGTTGACGGAAATTTGCGCCAACGCTACCCTTGCGGATTCGATGTTTTCTCGTTCGGTAGTAGTAGTAGTAGATCCACCCATCGTGGCGCTTCTCGTTCGTCTCGTCCAACTCTTTTGACCGTTCAGCGCGTGTTGATGTTGTTGTAAAGCATGCTTTGTGTCGGCTTCCATTTGCCGCAACCCAGATATCGATTCTAACGCCGAATGCATTGGACTTTGATTTTGATGAGCTTTGTTCGAAGAAGAAACCAAAGGAGGCACGCTCGCGGCGCGTCGCGGCGTCGTCGACGACGTCGTCATCGCGTCGGCGATGATAATGTTTCTGTTGCGATTATCGTATTCAGTCATCCTCGTCGTCGTCTGAATCGTCGTCGCCGCCGCCGTTTGATGATGATTGTTCGCAGCTGCCCAAACGACATCGAAAAATGGATGCTCTAAAATCTCAACGCCGGTTAAGCGTTTCTCGGCTTCGGCTAATAAACACCTCTTGACTAAATCTCGACTGGTCGCGCTTATCGGAAACCTATACTTTGGAAGGTTTGGAACGTTTTCGTTCTTGGTGCTATTTTTGTTGTTCTCATCGCTATTATTATTATTGTTGTTGCTGTTCTTTTTCGTGGTGGTGGTGGTGGTAACATTCATCAATAAATGTTCGCTCGACAACACTTTCAGACACTGTCGATCGTCCGGGAATCCGAAATCCGTCTTCCGAATTCGATTGTACGTCGCTTCCACCGATTCGGTTTGAAACGGCGGTTCGCCGCATAACAAAGCGTATATTATAACGCCTAACGACCAAATATCGGACGCAGAGTTATGCCCCGGGCCTTGACTTCCGGCTAAAACCTCCGGCGCGATGTAGTTTGGCGTCCCGCACACCGTGAATTTCTTCTCGCGCTTATGCGCTAACTGCACGGCTAAACCGAAATCGCCAATTTTGATTCTGGGTTGTCTGCTATGATGATGATTACTACTACTACTACTTCCAGATTCTAACAAAAACGACCGTTCCATCCGTTCGAAAGCTTTCAACCTCTCCTCGCCGGTTTGAAACCGTCTCAGAACTCTCTCGCTCTCGTCCGCCATCGCCGACGCTTCTTTCAAGCCATAATCCGTTAAAAAGACGTTCCCTAGCTTCAAATCTCTGTGAACGACTAATTTCTCGTGCAAATACTGCATCGCTTGCGAAATCTCCCAAACGTATGCGCTCGTTTCCGTTTCCGTAATCGCGCCTCGGTATTTAATCACATCCGCCAACGTCCTATCCGAACACTTCTCCATCAATATGTACACGTTCATCTCGTCTTCGAAACATTTCTTAAATTTCACGATAAACTCGTGCTCGGATGCTCTGTGGATTCGAATTTCCGCCAACATCTTGTCCTTTTGCTTTTGCCGTTCCAAATTTTTCTTCGAAACAACCTTCGCCGCGTAATAATTATACGAAGACGAGGAGGATGATTGTGTTTCGACGCCATCATCGGAGGGTTTCTTGTTCAAATCTTTCACGGAGTATACGATTGCAAACCCTCCTTTCCCTAAAAGTTTCATTTTCTTGTACGAATTTTTCGTTCTCGTCGACGTCGATATCTTCGTCTTCTTCAACGCTTCTTCTTCCTCACCCACCAAATTGAGTTCATCATCTCTCGAATTGATTTGAATCTCATTTTCGGTTAAACTTCTCGTGCTCGTCGTTTCTCGGTACTCTCTGATGATATCTGGGCAGACAGACACGGACGCGGTAGTTTTAGTCGTCGTTTTTTTCCCTTCGTTTTGCTTCTTTTTTACCCCCGCAAACTCTCGCTCTCGTCGCTCTTTCTCGCTCTCGTCTTTCCCCGTCGTCTTGGATATAAAATGCCCCGTCACATTTCGTTCGTTTCTGTCCGCCAGAGGCGACCGCATTTGGTGTTCTCGATTTCGTTGTCGTTCGCCGGTCTCATCGCTGCTGCCTACTCCTCCTCCTCCTCCTCGGCTGCGAAACAACATATTAGTATTCGCTATTGTTCGTTCTCGGAGAAGAGAGAACGGAGAGAGATTGTTCTGAGGGTGATTCCCCTATTTTTTTTTATATCTAAACCAACACAACGGACACTTTTTTTTTGAAAATACTACTCGTATTTTAGGTAATAATAAACTTCTTGACTGAACGCGTTGGTCTACTGCTGCCCTCCTCGCTTGTGCTCTTTTGCGCTCGCATATGACGCGCGATTGCACCAGAGCCAGTTCGTGCTTCTTCTGTTGCGCTGCTCGTTGGTCTCGTCGTCGTTCGGAAGAATATCTAGAAACAACACAACGGACACTTTTTTTTAAAAAGCAGCTGTCGAACAGTTTTTTGAAAATATTACCTACTGTTGCATCTTTTGAACGCGTTGGTACGACTACTGCCCTCCTTGATTGTAATACATTTTGCGCTCGCGTACGCATAGTTGTACCAGAAAACCAGCCGTTATGACGACACGTAGCCGCACGTGCTTCTGTTATATCTAAAACCAACGGAACAACACAAAGGACACTTTTTTAAAAAAAAGCAGCTGTCGGTTTTTTGAAAAGAGTATGGATACCTACTAATACTACTAAACCTTGACTCTGTTGTATCTTTTGAACACGTGTTGGTACGACGACGACTCTTGATGCAAATGCACCAAACAAACCAACGCCGTTATGATGACACACACAGAGCCGTTTTTCTCGCGCTTCTGTTAGTGCGCTCGATGGTCTCGTCGTCTTCCGGAAGAAGAGTTTGATGAAAGCGATATGTATCTGTGATCAGAAGGTCATCTCATCGAATCTGAGCACTTTGAAGACCCTAAATATAAAGCGACGCGACATTTTTAAAAATCTCGTTTCGCCTCGTTGTGAGAAAAAGAGGAAGAAGAACAACGCTCTCATTAAGAACAAGAACACGTGCTCATAATGAGCGACGAAAACGAGAATAAAGGGAGAAGAGAAGATGATGCGTTTTCAAAGGAGGATGTTCCCGTTGTTTTAGAGGAAGAAGAAGAAGAAGAACACGAAGGGGTAATAAAAGAAGAGAGAAATGAAAATCATCGCCCCAACATCAACAAAGCGCAGACGAAAACGAAGAAATACAAGAGCGAAAAATCAGTCAAGTTTCTCTTCCGGGAAGCGACGAAAGCGAGGAACGAACACATGGTCAATTCCACGAAGTGCAACACTAAAGGAAAAGTTGTAAACTTAGAGTACGAGAAAGAACGAGAAGATAACGAGGAGGATTTTTCAACCCCGGGGGATTCGAAAGATTCCGCGCAGACGATGATGAAAGAAGAAGATTCGCTCGCGAATATAAACAACAACAACGCGAAAGGACATCGAAAGAGACGGAAAGAGCATTACGTCCTCCCAGCCACTCAAAGACCGGATTCGTCGAACACGTTCCCGATGATGGGGATTCCCGTGGCGTTTCCGAAAGGCTTGACGCCGTTAATTCCGCAAAAGATTGTCATGTCGAAAGTGTTGCAAGCGCTCAAGACGAAGCAACACGCGCTGGTGGAATCGCCGACGGGGACGGGGAAGAGTTTAGCCTTATTGTGCGCGTCGTTGGCGTTTCAGAAGGAGATGAGGAGGCAGATTTGGGAGAAACGGGCGAAAATTGGGGCGACGCCGGAGAATAAAGGGTTGCCGGATGGGTGGAGAACCGCGAACGGGATGTTTGTCGGCGCGAGAGAGGCGGAAACGGTGAAAATGGAAACGGGAGAAGAAGTTAAAGAAGATAAAGATAATGCGAGGATAAAGTCAGAAGAAGCTGCGACGACGACGACGAACAACAACAACAACAACTCCTCGAAAAACGTACTCCCACCAGACGGTGGTATCGGCGCAAAGTTATTAGCGAAAATGGGCCACTTACCCGGACAAGGTTTAGGCCCGGACGGGAAAGGGATTTCTGAACCCATCAAAACGAAAATGCGGCCGATGGGCATGGGTATGGGCTATGGAAATTTCGAAGAGAACGCGGGAGGAAAGAAGTACGAACATAGCGACCCCGAGAGGATGGATAACGACCAAAAACAATCGATGAAAAATCTGATGGAAAGGTTGGAAAGAGAGGAGGAAGAAATTCCCAGAATTTTCTTGTGTTCGCGAACGCATTCGCAAATCGCTCAGTTAGCGAGAGAGTTGAAGAGGTGCCCGTACAGGCCAAACTTTTCGGTGTTAGGATCTCGACAACAGTTCTGTCCGGCCAAGAAAACGGACGAGGAGTGTCAAGAGATGACCAGAGGGTGCGTGAAAGCGGTGCCGCCGCATTCGACGAGCTCAAAGTGCGCGTATTTCAATCGCCAGGCGCACTTATTAGACGAGATGAGAAACGCGCACATTTGGGACATCGAAGATTTGAAGTACGCCGCAGAGGAACACGAGGCGTGCACTTTTTACGTCACGAAAGAGTTATACAAAGATGCCGAGTTTGTTTTGTGTCCGTATAATTACATTTTCGACGAGGGCATTCGCGCGGCGATGGATATCGATTTAACAAACGCCGCCATCATCATCGACGAAGGACACAACATCGAAGACGTCTGCAGAGAAGGCGCGTCGGTGGAAGTCTACGAGAAAGATTTAGAGAGATATTTGAACGAAATTGGGATATTGGTTGTCACTTTTCCGGAAGCTTTACCGGTGAAGAACTTCTTGATTCAAATTGCCGCGTGGATCTCGAGAAAGATGAAACAGAGACAAGAGTTCGATCGATACAAACAAACGAGAACGATAAGCGATCCGAACGTCATAATCGAAGAGTTATGGGACGCGTTGTGTAACCCAAAACGAGAAGAGGAGACGTTAGACTCCGTTTTGAAAAAAGTCCAAACGATAACGGCCAAGCAATCGAAAACTATGCAAATGATCTCGGAACAAGGCGAGAAAGTCACCGGAGTCTTGGGCATGCAAGCCATGCGATTCGCGAACGAAATCGCGACAAAATTCTCCTTGTTCAAGAAGTACTCCAACGATTACGTCTTATGCATCGCACAATTCGCGCACGACGCGTTCAGCAACCCAGCGGACAAACCAAAACACGACGAGAAGACTGGTGGTTTTGCCCTGTGGTGTCTCCGGCCGGCGGTGGCGTTTGAACGAGTCGCCGAGAAAGCGCGGTGCGTGATTTTAACCTCAGGCACGTTATCTCCGACGTCTTCGTTAGAGGGTGAATTGGGCGTTCCGTTCCCGATTAAAGTCGACGCCCCGCACGTCGTTCCGAACAACCAAATCTTCGTGGAAAGTCTCGATACGCTCGGTGCCATCACGAGGAGAAATTTACAATCGAGCGGCCAAGATTTTTCCGCGCGATTAGGCGACATGCTTTTACGGTATTGCAAACACATTCCAGGAGGCGTATTAGTGTTTCTCCCGTCCTACGAACTCATCCAGAGGATCTCGGACGAGTGGTTCCACACCACCGGACACCACGCGCAGATTTCGAAGCACAAGAAAATCGTGTTCGAAACCGGCGGATCTCGAGGTTTCGACGAAACCCTCGAAGACTTCAGAGACGGTTTGAAAAAGAAAGGCTCCTTACTCTTTGCCGTTTTCCGTGGCAAATGTTCAGAAGGCTTGGATTTTAAAGACAACGCCGCGCGGGCGGTGTTTTGCATCGGAATCCCGTTCCCGAACCTCGGCGACGTCAAAGTGAACCTCAAGAAACAGTTCAACTCCTCCGCGCACGGCGCGCAGAAAAACTTACTCGACGGCAATCGATGGTACGAACACCAAGCGTTTCGAGCGTATAACCAAGCGCTCGGTCGATGCGTTCGGCATTTACACGATTACGCCGCTATTTTCTTGGTCGACCAGAGGTTTTGTCACAACCGCGAGAATATAAACTTAATAAGCAAATGGGTTCGAGGCCGCGTGCGTACGAGCGGCGGCGCGAACGAATCCGTCGGCATGTTAAATGAGTTTTTCCAAACTTTACAAGCGAATCCACCGGAAGAGAACAAAGTTAAGAAGAATTGAAAGAGAGACTTATTAAATTGCTGTAATATCATCATCATACTATATTGTACCACTATACTACGTACGGTAGTACCACACAACAACCAATTAAGTCTTAAGGGGAATCTCCTCATAATTTAGCACTAACAAGGAGAACACAATGAATGCATCCGAACGAGAGGAAAATAGAAAAAAACTAAATCATATCGGTGATGATGACAATGAGTATAATTCTCGCACTTTGGAGCCAAACTGCGTGCAGTATCTCATCTACTTCGACGACGTTTCTTGCGCGTTGGAGGAGAAAAAGAACGAAATTTTCAAACATTTAGAGCAAGACTTTGAAGCGAAAGAAGCACTACTATCATCGAAAATGAAGCGAAAAGATGATGTTTACGACGCTTACTGTTACCACCGAGAAGGATTCAACCTCACCCGTGCGTTCTGCGACGCGACGAAAAGATGGTGCTTGAAAGGATCGACGAAATTCGGAGACGCTTTAGACGACGAGTGGATGGTCGCGAACATCTTGTTTCGATTGAGTGTACGATTTGAAGACACATCCGTTCGCATGTTCGACGACGACGGGGAGTTTTTATTGGTAGAATGCGCGCACGTGTTACCGATGTGGGTGGAACCGAACGTGGCGGAAGGGAGGACGTTCATTAGACGTGGCGCGGTACACGTCGTTTACGAGCCGGAGGACGAAGCGAGGAAGGAGGAACGAGAGGAATATGATGAAGAAAGAGAAGACAGAATGGATGCGCTGAAGACGAATGTGGACGCGTTGAATGCGTTGATTAAAGCTTCTGATCAAAAGAAGTACAGGCTAGGCGATGCGATCGACGCGCATCTCAAAGAGCACAAGATGAAAAAATATTATCAAACCGAGGAGGCGATCGTAACGTCCAGACATCTCGCGCGAGCGTTACTTCCGAAACGCGTGAGGAAAGCTTTGCAACGTGTTGGGATGAAATCGATGAAGCAAAAACAAACGTTCATTCAATTGGCGACGCGCGTGTTTTACGAGCGGACGCCTGCGGACGTGCGAAGCTCGAAAGATTTTCGCAATTTGAACTTTAATACTCCCGCCGCCGAATCAAACGCGGGAAAGGAGGAGGAAGAGGAGGAGAGTTCCATCATCATCCAAGAAGACGCGGTGATGAATGAGATGGACTCCGTTACGCTTCGCTTCTCTCGATGCGCGTACGCGCAACTCGCTCGAGCAAAGTTCGACGCGCCGAGAAAGTATCCGATGGATGTGATTGCGAAAACAACCGACGCGGATTTGCACAACGCGTTTGATATCGGGATGAAGTTAGTGGTCGGGATGGAGATTGCGTTGGAAAAGCTTTTGATGAGCAGCGAAGATGATAGTTTAGACGACGAGGATTTGGCGAAGACATTCAACGCGGAAGAAATCGCGGCGATTTTGCAATTCAAGGACGCGTTAGAACGTGTTGTAGAAACAAAGGAAGATGAAGACGAAGAGGACGTACAAAACCTCGAACCGGAAAGCGACCAGTGGATGCGCGACGGCATGCGCGATTTAGACAACGAGATTTTAGCGAGAGCGGCGGAGCGCGAA
>Ga0209305_1000302_pt1 | contig 37040 bp, 33 predicted proteins | sample COGITO_mtgs_1103_FD_184792 | JGI IMG/M metagenome (GOLD analysis project Ga0209305, IMG submission 184792) | Pelagic marine microbial communities from North Sea - COGITO_mtgs_110321 (SPAdes) (version 2) | ecosystem: Environmental > Aquatic > Marine > Epipelagic ...
TTGCTCAACGTCCTGCGGTTATGCGCGGAAAAATGGTTAATCGCTCTTGGGGGGAACCAGAAGAGCAATTACTAGAGCGCCATAGCCGCGAAGATTTTAATAAATAAATCAGTGCAACTGAATTTGGTAATGCAGCTCAAGCCTTGAGCGGTATTCTTGCCACGCTAAATAGAAGCTGCTCTGACTGCTGTGCAGAAAAAGCATACCCCAGCATAACTTCAAAGGTTTGCGGGGTTTGCCCTTCATTATTTAAGCGTCAGTTATCTAAAGAATTATCACTGGTATCGCTCACTTGAGCATCGGAATATAAATAGTTATGACGAACCCCAGCCTGCCAATTCTTTTGGTTATTAATAGGATAATCGGCATCTTGAGAGAGGTCGTATAAACCATTATTAAAAAATCGCTGACTAGCAATCGCAATGAATTTGGTAGTCGTACTTGATATAGAAAAATTAAATTCATCATGGCAATGAAAACAATCTGTTTTTTCGTTGAAAAATAAATTTCATGTAGTTCCAAATACTCATTCGATATATTTATTGCCGATGTATTGTTTGCCAATAAGCTTTATGAATTTAGCAGCAGTTAAGATAATCTGCTGATAAATTTTAAAACCAATATATTTACTCTATTTTATTCCTACGGAAACCCAGATTTGGCTATCGCAATCATCATTGCGCGCAACGGCCCGTTGATAAATTTAGGGCTAGAGCAGTAAATATACCATTACATTCAGGATCATTGCTCGCTGACATACAGCCCGGGCCAGTATTTTCAGTATTCGTTTCTACGTCTGAATTAATCACTAAGTCGGCATAATTTAATTTGATCTTTAGTTAAGTCAACGCTTTCGAAAGTGTACGTACTCGGCTGACTTCATCCGCGATTGCTACGTTGCCAGAGATACTTGAAGTCTTTAAATCGGACCACAAAAAGCTAATGCGTTGGTTAATCATAATAGGATTTGTCTTGGCAAAACATGTGGCAGCTAGTCTGCTACTCATCCTCTTTGCTGTTTGGTGTAACGTTACTAGCGCCTATCAATATAAATACGTGTAATATACGGGCTCTAATAAAGCATCAGGAATCCTCCATAATGGAATTTTTTACCGTTGATACCCTACTGTGGATCGGCATTATTTTCTGTATTTCACAGTCTGCTATGTTTTCTGGCCTCAATCTGGCTTTTTTCTCTCTCAGTCGCTTGCAGCTTGAAGTAGAAATGAAGCAAGGTAACGTCGCGGCGGGCAAAGTGCTCGAAGCCCGCAAAGACTCAAACTACCTACTGACGACGATTCTTTGGGGAAATGTAAGTATTAACGTACTGCTCACATTATTGTCAGATTCTGCCCTCGCGGGCATCGCGGCTTTTGCCTTCTCTACGATTTTTATCACGATCTTTGGTGAAATTTTACCGCAAGCGTACTTCTCTCGTAATGCCTTACGCATGGCGTCGTTATTAACGCCAGTGCTTAAGTTTTATCAGTTTATTTTGGCACCCGTTGCACGTCCTTGCGCCATTGTTTTAGATAAATGGTTGGGTAAAGAAGGTATCGATTACCTTCGAGAGAAAGAATTAATCTCAATGATTCATGCTCACATGGATGCAGAAGATTCGGAGATAGATGTTATTGAAGGTCGTGGCGCACTAAACTTTCTAATGATTGATAAAATCAAAGTGACGGAAGAGGGTGAGCTTGTTGATGCAAACTCTATCATCCGCTTGCCTACCAAAGTAGATTTTCCCTTAATACCGGATGTTTCTCGTGATGCAGACGACCCGTTTCTTCAGCTAGTGAATGCTAGCGGACATCACTGGGTAGTCTTGGCTGATGAAGAAGGTAATCCTCTTTTATTACTCGATGCTGATGCGGCATTGCGGGCTGTTTTGCTCAATAAGGATCAGCCTTACGATCTTTATCATTTTTGCCGTCGTCCATTGGTTATTCGCGATACCGACAAAACTATTAGCGAAGTAATTAGACATCTTAAATCATTACCATCGTCATCAAAAAGTGATGATGCAGCGATAGATTATGATGCGGTATTAATATGGGGCGAGCAACCTAGAATAATTACTGGCGCGGATATTTTAGGTAAGTTATTAAAGGGAATAAAATCAACTGACCTAGAATAGAGTAGAGTATGAAATCTGCACTTAAAACAGTGCAGATGCTTTTTTTTAAGTAGGGTGCTTCTATCTTTGATAACATCCTTTAATATAAGAAGTTAGCATTCATTCTATCGATGAATACCGTTTTTCTGCCTACTTTAGTCATTAATTTTCATAATCCGAATAAAAATCAGACTACGTATTTAAGCCCATCAATATCGCTTTATGAACATTAGTAGGACTAGTCACCTGCGAAGTTTTATACACTCCCCTGCGGCGGCGCGGGTCCATCATATTATAGCCAAAAGCTTTCAAATCCTCTGCGGTTGGCTCAATACGAATCACTTTTTTACCAGCCCCTTTAAGCAAAGCTACTTCTTTATCCACTATCTTTGTCATGCCTTTTCGTACTTTACGCTCAATCTTGTTAAACCAAGACAAAGACTGATCTGGATTTGTTGATGCCATAGGCACTAATAAAATCACTTCATCGACATCCGTATCCACCAGCATGTCTACTGAACAGGGTGAAACAACACCACCATCAATATAAGTACGATTATTGATGGTGATGGGCGGACACCAACCTGGCACAGCATAGGACGCACAAACGGCCTGACTAATATCAAGACTTGGTAATTCATGTTTGTCACGACCAAAAGCAATACGTTCACCGCTTTCATTATCAACAGCGACTAACCAGCAATCGCTATGACCGACCCAGCTTTTATCTTTTCCTTCTTTGTTTTTTACGCGATCAATTAATTTCACAAAAGAGGTCATGTCGAATCCTCCTTGTGGCAATAGTCCGATCCATCCCGTTAATGAACTTAACTCACCGCGACGCATCTTTTTATATAAGTTTTTTGCGGTAAATTTAAAGGTAGGTAATGGTGGATACCATGAGCCTGAATCTTTATCGTGGTTCCATATATTTCTATATTTACTATCGATAAGGTTTTCTTCTTGTGAAGCGATTAAGTCATTAAGAGAGACTCCACCCGCCATTAAACTGACCAAAACGGCACCCACTGACGTGCCAATAAAGATATCAGCCTCTTCAGGGTTCCAGTCTAATTGCTGTCGAATTTGGACTAATGCAGGAATCATCCATGCAGCACCCGCAACCGCCCCGCAGCCTAAAACTAAAGCGCGCTTAGGTTTTTTAGACATGTTATGACTCACTCTTTTTATCTAACGAGTAGGCTTGGCCATCAAACTTGGCCAACATTTTTCTTAGTTTGAATGTACTCCACGGAAAGCCAATACTGTTCTTACCATTTTCATCGATGTAATAACTAGAACAACCGCCGGTATTCCAAACGGTAGTTTGTAAATCTTGCTGCACTTTCTCGTTATAGACTTTCTGTGCTGCGCTATTTACTTCTAGGCGCGATAAGTTGTTATCGCGCATTTCTGTTAACGCGCCCATCACATAGTTCAATTGCGCTTCGATAATAATGAACGCCGAATTATGGCCAATGGCTAAGTTTGGCCCAAGCACGAGAAAGAAATTTGGAAAGTCAGTAATAGTTGTTCCACGATACGCTTCTGGGCTACCTTGCCAGATGTCGTTCATGGTTTTACCGCTTTTACCTTGTACGTGTTTAGCGATAGGCACGTCGGATACATGAAAGCCGGTACCTAAAATAATTACATCAGCTTCACACCTTTCGCCATTGCTCGCGATAATGGTATTACCTTCTATTCTATCGACACCACTAGCGACAACCTCGACATTATCTTTAGCCAGTGCTTTGTAATAATGATTACTCAATAAAACCCGTTTACAACCCATAGTATAATCCGGGATGATTTTTTTCTTTAATGCTTCATTTTTAATGTGACGATTAATATGCCATGTCGCTAGGCCTTGTAATCGTTTTAATATCACCGGTTTTCGAAATCCTAGACCAAAAATTTCCATACCTAAATAGAGCGTTTTACGAAACAGGTTCAAAGTAAAAGGCAGCTGAAATAAAGCACGGACTAATTTATTCACTTTAATATCAGGCTTAGGCAAGATCCATTGTGGTGTACGCTGAAAGGCTATTAGTTCTTTTACTTTTTCTTGTATCTCAGGAATAAACTGAATCGCCGATGCCCCCGTCCCAATCACTGCCACACGCTTGCCCGTTAAATCGACTTCATGATTCCAACGCGATGAATGAAAGACATCGCCCTTGAAACTGTCTAAACCGGATATCGTTGGCAAAATAGGTTCGTGCAAATACCCTACACATGAAATTACCTTGTTTGCTTGGTAAGTTCCTTGCTCAGTATCAATTAACCAATGCTGCTGAGCTTCTTGCCAAACGATATTCTGAACATGAATACCAAAACGCAGGAAAGGCATGATGCCAAAATCACGGGCTGTTTTTTCTGTGTAGGTTAAAATTTCTTTTTGCCCTGCGAATACCTTGCTCCACTTTTTATTCTGCGCGAATGAATACGAGTATAAAGCAGAAGGCACATCACATTCGCAACCTGGGTAAGTATTGTCTCGCCAAGTACCACCTAAGCTCTGATGTTTTTCTAAGATTATAAAATCGTTAATACCTTCTTGGGTTAAACGAATACCCGCACCGATACCACTGAAGCCTGAGCCAATAACGATGACATCGTGCTGGGCGATTATATTTTCTTTGCTATCTGCTATGGAATTCATAAGGCCTAATCCAACGGTGTTTTTATCAATTTTATAATTATTTTTATCTTACATACGGACTGGTATGTTAATCATTTATCCACATACGCTTTCGTATGTCAATAAAACTCAATATCCGCTACAATGAAAAACCATAAGCTTAAGCCATAGAAATACATAACATGCCTAAACCCAGTCGAGCGGAAGCCAAACAAGCAAGCCGTGAAGCCTTAATACAATCTGCAATGGAGCTGATGCCCAAAAAAGGTATTGATGTCAGTCTGGATGAGCTTTGTGCCCACGCGGGTTATACCCGTGGCGCTTTTTATGTGCATTTTAAAAATCGTGACGAGCTGACATTAGAAGTCATGACGATTAACGGTGAGAGTTGGCTGAATTCGATTTTCAAACCCCAAGCCGATGGGGAGGCAGAAGATTTATTTACCATGGTGCAGCGTTTCTTAACCGAGATGGTTTCTGGTACTTATCCAATTTCTCAAGAAGCAGGTTTACGTCCCCACCAGCTTTTAGATGCCTGTGCTCGTAGCGAACCGATTAAGCAGCGTTATTTGGAATTAGTGACCGATAGCATTCGTCGTTTAACTGCCAACGTGCAGCAAAGCCAAGATAAGCAACAACTAAAGCAAGCGATCGACCCAGAACAAATTGCCTCATTATTATTAGCACTGGCGATTGGTGTACATACTCTGCATGACTTAGATTACCCCATCGATTTTGCCAAGGGCTCGATGACGTTATTACAATTATTAGCGAAGTAGCTTTGAACGAAATAGCAACTGACGAAAGTAAGTTGTAGCCAAAATATAGATGAGTAGGACGCTAACAAGCGTCCGCAGAAAAGCTAATCACTTCAGCAATCGTTTTCATGCCCAGCTGCAGCATTAAGATGCGGTCGACCCCCATGGCAACACCTGCACAGTCTGGCAGACCTGCTTCAGTATCAGCCATCGCAGTTAATAATTTTTCATCAATGGGCCGATCGGTTGCCCTTAATTCTTGCTCAAAACGCTGGCGCTGTTCTTTGCTATCAGTCAGCTCATGATAACCATTGGCCAGCTCTAAGCTGTTTAGATAGACCTCAAAACGCTCAGCAATCATTTGTCCGTTATCGTCTTTATTTAATTTAGCTAATGCCGCCTGGCTTGCGGGGTAGTTATAAATAAAAACTAATTGGTTTTCTGGCAAGGCTTTTTCTACCTTGTGACTCATGATCATATCGAGCCAGCCATCACGATTGAGTTCTAAATCTCCAGCCGCTAACTCAATACCTAACTGCTTGATATCATCATCGCTCGCCGTAAAAGGATCTACACCTGCATATTGAATAACCGCTTGTTGGTAGGTTAAATATAACGGTGCATCAATTAATTCAAGGGTAGAATCACTGAAAACTTCTTTCAATATATCAGCGACTTCATGCATTAACTCTTGGTGATCCATACCTAGGCGATACCATTCCAGCATGGTAAATTCAGGGTTATGTCGACCACCCGCTTCACCTGCGCGAAAGACTTTTCCCAGCGCGTAAATATCACCACTACCGGCGCACAACAAACGCTTCATCGAATATTCTGGCGAGGTATGCAAATACAACTTCGGCATTATCTCGGTAGCAGGCACAGCAATCGCTTCGATATTCATATCCGCTACGGGTGCATGATTAAGAATTGGCAGCTCGACTTCTAAGGCATTGGTGTCGATAAAGAATTCGCGAATGCTGCGGTTAAGCGCTGCACGGGCATTTAATGCCTCTAGGGTTGCGCTGGGTTTCCAATTCACTGATACCGACATATAAGAACTCTCTGCTGATTCGCTAGCGATTTATTTTCCACATAAAAAAAGGAAGCCTAAGCTTCCTTCTTTTTGATACGTGACTAAATCATTTAGCACGGCTCACGTATTCGCCAACACGAGTATCAATACGCAGCAATTCACCAATGACGATGAATAACGGAACACTCACCATAGCGCCCGTTTCTAGTGTTGCTGGTTTTGAACCACCTTGAGCGGTATCACCTTTAAGACCTGGATCAGTCTCTGTCACTTCAAGATCAATGAAGTTAGGCGCTGTGATGCTTAAAATCTCACCATTGAACAAGGTAACTTCATAAACTAACTGTTCTTTCAGCCAGTTTTTGTTTTCACTGATCGCTTCTTCTGATGCGCCTAACTGTTCGAAAGTACCGTCAGTCATCATGAAGTGCCAGAATTCACCGTCGGTATACAGGTATTCCATTTCGACGTCCATGACGTCCGCACCCTCTAGCTTCTCGCCCGACTTAAAAGTACGTTCCCAGCTACGACCGTTTTTCAGGTTTTTCAATTTAACACGGCTAAAGGCTTGGCCCTTACCCGGCTTTACGAATTCATTTTCTACGATGGCACAAGGATCGCCATCCAGCATTACTTTAAGACCTGATTTGAATTCGCTGGTAGAATAATTAGCCATGTGACCTCGACAAAATATTGATGGGGTTCAGCACACCGGCCCCAGAAAAAAGAGCTATGATAACCGAAACCCCGTTAGTGATCGAATCTTTAACCGATATTAATCAGACCCCAGCGCAAGACAGTTGGAATAAAGTCTTATCGGGGGCGACTAAAAGTGTCGAAAAGTTACTGCTTCAACTTGATATACCACTTACAGAACTTAATCAGCGCCAGCTGGCTTGCCTCGATTTCCCTCTGTTAGTCCCTCAGCCCTTCATTGATAAAATGGAGAAGGGCAATGCAAACGATCCCCTGCTATTACAAGTTTTACCGCAAAGTGACGAATTAGAATCGGTAGAGGGTTTTATTAATGATCCATTAGCAGAAAAACACAGTAATTTACAAAAAGGTCTTATTCATAAATATCATGGCCGTGTTCTGGTTCTACTAAGTACTGGGTGTGCAGTCAATTGTCGTTACTGTTTCCGTCGCCACTTTCCTTATGAGGAAAATCGCATTGGTAAAAATGATTGGCAGAGTATTTTAGATTATGTCGGCAACGATCCGTCAATTGAAGAACTGATTTTGAGTGGAGGCGATCCCTTGATGCTCAGCGATCAGCAATTAGAGAAGTTTATTAAGCAAGCTGAAGCGATTCCTCACTTAGAACGCTTGCGCATTCATACTCGTCTACCCGTCGTTATTCCCCAACGAATTACCAACAGATTTATTGATATTTTACATTCCTGCCGATTCGATTGTGCCATAGTGCTGCATATTAATAACAGTCAAGAATTGGATAATGAGTTGAGCTCCCGTCTATCAAAACTCAGACAAGCGAGCATCACGTTATTAAATCAGGCCGTTTTATTACGCGGTGTAAATGATTCTCTTGAGGCACAAGTCGAGCTGAGCAAGACACTCTTCAAAGCAGGCGTATTACCCTATTATCTTCACCTCTTGGATAAGGTAAAAGGTGCCCACCACTTTAATGTCAGTGAAAAAGATGCGCAACAATTGTATCAGCAGCTATCATTAAAACTGTCAGGGTATTTAATACCTAAGCTTGTGCGAGAAGAGTCTGGTAAAGGCAGCAAAACGCCCGTACCAACAGCTCTATAAGCAATAGCAAATAGTAGCGACGCATAATGAAACAGGTTAGTCTGTTAGAGTTTTGTACTGCGTTAAATAATATTCGCTATAGTTAAGACTATAGACATAGTTAATTTACATTAGTTGGTAATAAAAAAGGCATGGATAGCACCAGAACACCGATAAAACTTCACATACCTAGCCCAACCCAGAATCAGCTATCTTTTTGCCAAGCAAATGTAGATGGCATTACTAACTGGGCTAAAAATCTTCCCATGGCGAATACGGGGGAAGCAGCAAGGCAGTTGTATCAGGCCATTCGTGAATTAAATCAATTACACGCAGATCCATTATTACGTTTCAAGTTACTTGAAGTGATCCGTCCTTATATCTATTCCATCGGTACTCTGCTGGCCAAGCATTTTTTACAAACATCCGTATCCCTAAATGAACGTCAACTTAAAATTGCTAATTTAAGCCAATCTTTGCAAGCGCACTTAGCAACCGGCTATAAACTCGTCGTCGTAAACAGTATTTCAGCACTAGGGCCCAGTGATAAACCGTCGAAAATTGTTACTACATCAATCCATCGAGCGATTACCGATACGACGAGCACCATACTGAGAGCGTTCCAGCTATATTGTCATCCCCCAGAACGTTCGTGGTCTGAGATTAACCAATTATTTTTGTTAGCGCAGATGCGCAACTTAGAAAACTACAAAGTTAATGATACCCAGAACCGATATCTCAGCACGTCCGACATAAACGCGGCTTTTATTCGTGCTCACTTATTAGGTACAGCAAAACCCAACAATCTGCGCCAACAAGACTTAATTCAGCTTTATGATGCTACCGAACTCTGGGCTGATAGAGTCAGCATCACAGACTGTGATGATGAATCTGCATTATTCATTATCAATCTACATCGCGACACTGTTGCGCAATATCGCCAACACCTGCGTGATGCACAAAAGCCTCTGTTTTGCAGCTTAAATACAGCAGCACTGGTACAAGAACTCAAATTCTATGCGGCAAACCCCCAAGGGACTAGTAGCATTACCGTACCAGGGAAAATGAGCGACAATTTATTAACCCATGCCATTCAAGCTTGGGGAATTCATTGGCAACGCTCCTTCCGTCGCATGCCAACAGGAGGCATGCTACGCCTGTGCATCGGATTAAGTGCGACTCATTATTATATTGCTGGCAAAAAAGATTTTGAAAAGCTCAAAGCCGAATTACGCCCAAGAGAAATCGAAAAGCGCCATACGCCAGTAATAGACACCGGGAGTCGTTCCAATAATGATGTTTGGGCCGGAGCATTTGATGCTGGCACCTCTGTTATTCCCGAAAATACAAACATGAACATCGATACTATTGATTTCATTAGTAAGCATACAAAAGAAGAAGCCGCTGATACCAGTATTAAGTATCCAGCCCATGAAGTGACCTTAATTAATACTAGCCCTGGTGGATATTGCCTGCAGTGGCTCGGTGAATTACCCGCCAGTATTCAAGCAGGTGAAATTTTAGGTATTCAAGAAGCAGGCGTAAAGCATTGGGCTATTGGTGCTATTCGCTGGATTCGTCATTTAGGGAAGTCAGGTACTCAACTCGGTATTGAACTGCTCGCGCCTAAGGCTGAAGCGGGTGCCGCTCAGTTATTACAAAAAACAGGACAGAACGGCGACTATATGCGTTCGTTACTATTACCGGGTATCAAAGCCATTGCTCAGCCTGCAACCCTTATTTTACCGCGCATGCCCTTTCGCACAGGAAATAAGATTGATCTTATGCACAATGATAGTTCCGGCCGTCATCAACTAGTTAAACGCATCATCTCAACGAATAGCTTTAGCCAATTTCAATTTAGAAATAGTGGTATCAAGCCTAGCCCTCAGAACTTGCATCAGGATAGTGATCTGAAAGATGATGACTTTGACTCTCTTTGGAACAAGTTGTGACGCTCAGCGTCAAAATGTGACTTAATTTACACATTTTTACCTATCATTTGAACCTACCCACCTTATAATCAGTACTCACGGTACAAAGAGTTTCATTACATGCATTCTGCTAGTAGTCGAGATACGCTTCATCTATTGCTATTGACCCATAAACAAAATGACGCGGAAGATTTGGTTAGCTTGTTGCGAAATTCAGGTCGAGCCACTCGCGCTCACATGGTCTCCTCCTTAGAAGATTTCAAAGTTCAGATTCAAGAGAAGACTTGGGATCTGATTTTAGCTGAACCCAAAGCCCAAGATATAGATCCCAAAGAGCTGTTTAAACAAATTAAACGTCTCGATAAAGACCTTCCAGTTATCATACTGGCTGAAGATGTTGACCCCATGCAGCTCGAGTTTTATTTAAAACTCGGAGCATGTGATGTGGTGCCTGAAGATGAAAGTAATTTACTGTCGATGGTCATTCAGCGTGAACTAGGCAACCTCAATAGCCGTCGCATCTTGCGGACAACGCAAGTTAAATTACGCGATGCAGAGAGACGCTGCCAGTCACTGTTAGAAAGTTCAAAAGACGCTATCACCTACATTCATGACGGTATGCATATTTATGCAAACCAAGCCTATCTCGACTTATTCGGCTACGATAACGTTGATGACCTTGAAGGTATGCCTGTCATGGATATGGTCGCCAGTAGCGATCAAGAAAACCTAAAGCAGTCATTGAAAAGCTTTTTAATGGCCGGTGGTAATGTTGACTTAAAATACAGCGGTTTGAAAACAGACGCATCTGAATTTCCTCTTACCATGTCCCTGTCATCAGCCACTTACGCCGATGAATCCTGCACACAAATTGTTATTCGTGCCAAATCAAATAATTCAGACCTAGAAGCCAAACTAAAAGACATTAGTAGTCGTGATTTATTAACCGGCCTTTATAATAAACCGCACTTCATGAACAGCTTAGAATCAGCCGTCGATCGCGCCGTATTAAAAGGTAACATCGGCGCGGCTATGTACATCAATATTGATAGATATGGCAAAATAAAATCACAAGTTGGTATTAACAATACCGATTCCGTTCTTTGCAGTGTGGCCAACTATTTAAAGTCTGCTATTAATAAAGAAGATACCTTGGCTCGAATTGGCGAGGACGTATTTGCTTGGGTTCGCCCAAATATCAATGCAGAAGAAGCACTCGCAGCCGCCGAGAAATTTCGCGATGGAATAGAGCACTTAGTGATAGATGCTAATTCTCAAACCGTCACAATCACCGCCAGCATTGGCGTTGCCTTAATTAATGATAGCTGCAGTGATCCACGAGATATTTTACAAAGATCGCACCAAGCTGCTGATGCAGTGCGACATGATGAAGGCCACGAAAAAGGCAATGGAACACATTTATTCGTCGCTCGAGAAGAGGCACCTGACAACAGTGAAAACGGTATTGAAAAACAGGTTTTAGAAGCACTAAAAGCAGGCTCATTCAATCTATTATTCCAACCACTCATTAACTTAAAAGGCGACGAGCAAGAACATTACGAAACCTTGCTACGCATGCCACAGAGTGATGGTGAAGAAGTCTCTGCCGGTGATTTTTTAAACGGTTTCACCATCAGCGAAGATCTAAAACGCAAAATAGACCGCTGGGTGATATTACACTCTACAAAGTTGCTGAGTGAACATCGTCAACAAAACTTAAAGACTCGATTATTCGTTAATTTAAGCGCGGCATCATTAATGGATAAAACCTTAGCCAGCTGGATTGGGGTAGCACTGAATGCGGCCAAGCTCGATAAGAATTCCGTCATCTTTCAGTTCAATGAAGAAGATGCCACTAAGTTCTTAACCCAAGCACAAGAATTTACCGCGAATCTGAAAGCCAATAACTACGCGTGTTCTTTATCGCGCTTTGGCTGCTCACTGAAGCCCTTTCAAACTCTAAAACACCTAAGCCTAGATTACGTTAAAGTTGACGGGTCCTTTACCCATGAACTAAATAAGCCGGAATCATTAGCAACCTTAAAGCAAGTATTGGCCGAACTGCACGAGCAAGGATTAAAAACTATTGTTCCACTCGTTGAATCTGCCTCTGCAGTTGCCTCTTTATGGCAATTAGGTACTCACTTTATCCAAGGTTATTACGTACAGCCACCGCAAGCAGGTATGGCTTATAACTTCTCGGATGACGGCGAATAGTCTTCCCTGCGCTTTGTACTGCTTACAAGGCGCAACTCTGCTACAATTCTTGCAAACTACTTCACCCTTATTATTGATTTGAGTCGATTTTAACGGCTCTCGACAAGTGAGACTTTGAATATGCCAGAATATCGCAGTAAAACTTCCACTGGCGGCCGTAATATGGCCGGCGCTCGTGCCCTATGGCGCGCAACAGGCATGAAAGACGATGATTTTTCTAAGCCAATTATCGCGGTTTCAAACAGCTTTACCCAGTTTGTACCGGGCCACGTTCACCTAAAAGACATGGGGCAATTAGTAGCCCGTGAAATTGAAAAAGCCGGTGGCGTTGCTAAAGAATTCAATACCATTGCGGTTGATGATGGTATCGCAATGGGCCATGACGGTATGCTTTACAGCTTACCAAGCCGTGAGTTAATCGCTGATTCTGTTGAATACATGGTAAACGCACACTGTGCAGACGCCATTGTATGCATCTCTAACTGCGACAAAATCACACCTGGAATGTTGCTAGCCTCTTTACGCTTAAACATCCCTGTTATTTTCGTTTCTGGCGGACCTATGGAAGCGGGTAAAACCAAGCTTTCAGAGCATAAGCTAGACCTTGTTGATGCGATGGTTATCGCCGCTGACGATACCGCGAGCGACGAAAAAGTAGCGGAATACGAGCGCAGTGCTTGCCCTACCTGTGGCTCTTGCTCAGGTATGTTCACGGCAAACTCGATGAACTGCCTAATGGAAGCGTTAGGTCTGGCCTTGCCAGGTAACGGCTCCCTATTAGCGACTCACAGTGATCGTGAAGAGCTTTTCTTAAAAGCTGGCCGTCAAATTGTTGAAAACGCTAAGCGTTATTACGAGCAAGATGATGAGTCTGTATTGCCGCGCTCAATCGCCAACTTCAAAGCGTTTGAAAATGCCATGACCCTCGATATCGTGATGGGCGGTTCGACCAATACCATTCTTCACTTATTGGCCGCAGCACAAGAAGCTGAACTAGATTTTGATTTGAAAGACATCGATCGCCTTTCTCGCAACGTTCCTCAGCTGTGTAAAGTAGCGCCTAACTCGCCGCTTTATCACATGGAAGATGTTCACCGCGCTGGTGGCATCATGGCTATTTTGGGCGAAATCGACCGTGCAGGCTTATTGCATAACGAGCTGCCAACGGTTCATAGCGCGAGCATGAAAGACGCCCTCGATACATGGGACATCATGCGCAACCCAACATCGGAAGTGCTTGAATTCTACAAGGCTGGTCCTGCGGGCATTCCAACACAAACCGCTTTTAGCCAAAGCACTCGGTACCCTACGGTAGACGGCGATCGCGAGAATGGTTGTATCCGTAATCTTGAGAACGCTTATTCAATAGAAGGTGGTCTAGCGGTTCTTTATGGCAACATTGCTTTAGATGGCTGCGTGGTTAAGACGGCGGGCGTTGATGAATCCATCCACGTTTTCCACGGTAAAGCGAAGATCTTTGAATCACAAGATAGCGCTGTTGCGGGCATTTTGGCCGATGAAGTGAAAGAAGGCGATATCGTCATCATTCGCTACGAAGGACCTAAAGGCGGCCCAGGTATGCAAGAAATGCTATACCCAACGTCTTACTTGAAGTCTAAAGGTTTGGGAGCGGCGTGCGCTTTATTAACCGACGGTCGCTTCTCTGGTGGTACTTCAGGTCTATCCATCGGTCACTGTTCTCCAGAAGCTGCTTCCGGTGGTGCGATTGGTCTATTGGTAGAAGGTGATGAAATCATCATCGACATTCCAAACCGCAGTATCAATGTTCAGTTAAGCGATGAAGAATTAGCAAGTCGCCGTGCTGCACAAGATGCTAAAGGCTGGAAGCCTGCTGAAGAACGTCCACGTAAAGTCAGCACTGCATTAAAAATCTATGCGAAGTTCGCCACCAGTGCCGATAAAGGTGCTGTACGTGATCTGAGTTTATTAGATTAATTAATAGAGAAGGCCAATAAAGATATTTAATACCCAATTAACGTTCTTTATTGGCCATCCTAAAAGGAGCTATGATGTTTCGTCCTCTACTATTAACCCTCATTCTATCGACCTTGCTGACCACGGGTTGTGCAAGTAAGCGCCTTGCTCAAGATAAAAGCTTTGACCAATCTGCTTTCGACACAGCCTCCGAATTTGAAGGCGACTCAGAAAGAGCCCTAATCGAAGCCGAAGAGAAATATGAAAAAGCTCTTCATGAAGACATGAATTTCTATGCTCCCCTTCATATGGTTCAAGTCAACGAAGCCTTAGCGATTGCGCGTGGAGCAGAACTTAAAGGCCTCCAAAGCGACAGTATCACTGCGTCTGCAAAAGTCATTACACTATTGCAGTTTGCCAACGCGAATAAGAAAAAAGTTGAGATTTTATTAAAGCCTGTATTACAACAAAAGCGTGTATTGGAACAGCTCAATAGCCCTAGAGTTTTACCTGATGAGTTTGCTGATCAGCTGGATGAGATTAAAGACTTAATAACTAAGATAGAAGAAGGAAAAGAAAACATCACCCCTTCTGATATAAATTCTGCTTTAGAGGACTTAAGCGAGCTTGAACTGGACACACTTCTCCAAATTCATTGGCAGCCAGCGCAAGATACCTTGGACAAAGCCGAAGATGAAGATGCAGAAAAAAATGCACCTAAAACATTCACCTTTGCTGAGAAACTTGTTGAGCAAACTGAAGATGATATTCGCGCTCAATTCTCAAACCGTGAATTAGTCAGCACTCAAGGCCTAGCAGCTTTAAGAGCAGCACAGCATGCACTTTATGTGGCTCGCGATGCCGAACAGTTATTAAGACTTGATAACAGGCGTGCTGAAAATGCGGTATTAAAATTTGAATCTTTATTAGCTCAAATCGGTGCGACTTTAAATGCTAAAGATATCCGTCACATGGCCTTACAAGACCAAGCAACCGCTTTAGCCCAAAATGCAGAAACTCAGGCAAGCCGATTAATTGCCCCCCTCCAAAAACGAATTTCTGAGTTGGAAAAACAAATCGCACATCAAAAGGTTTCTACATCTAAAAAAGCTATGAAGGTTGTTGAAATACCAGAAGTTATTGAAACACCGAAAGTTATTGAAACACCGGAAGTTATTGAAACACCGGAAGTTATTGAGACACCGGAAGTTATTGAAACACCGGAAGTTATTGAGACACCGGAAGTTATTGAGAAAACTGACGAGACATAAATACATTAGCCGAGCCAATAATCTAATCGGTTCGGCTAGTGTGCTCTATAAATTAGTTCATTGAAATACAGACTGAACTCCCGCTCAAATTTAAAACTTAATCATCTCCTATCACCATATTTCGCCCTGCCTCTTTCGCACGATATAAATACTCATCGGCCTGATTCAATGAAGCAGTAATAGTCTCGTATTTGATATTGGTCACACCTGCACTAAAAGCTAAGCGTATAAAGTCTTCATCATTAACATCAATAATTTTAGCAGCTAAGTGTTGCTTAAAACCGTCGATAAGATTCACTACTTTGCTATTACTGAGCCCGGGCACAATGATACAAAACTCTTCGCCGCCGATACGAGCTATCAAGAATCGACCCAGTATACTTTCTAACTCTCGTGAAAATACTTTCAATACTTCATCACCTGCTTCATGACCATATTCGTCATTCACAGATTTGAAATTATCGAGATCAATCGCGACTAATGAAAATTCTGTATTATTCTTTATCGCTTGCTTTAATAGCTTATCGCCCTCCTCACAGAAATAGCGACGATTATACAGAGAGGTTAAATAATCACGGTCCGCCAGTTCTTGAATCCTATGCATTTGCTCTAACGACTCGATGTTATTCGTTATACGACAATAAAACTCTTCCTGCTGAAAAGGCTTATTAAGAAAATCGTCGGCTCCATTTTTGATAAACTTTATCGATAAAAGGCCGCCATCTTCTCCTGACAATCCGATAATGATCATGTCTGCTTTTTCATACTGGCGACGAATAGCTTGTACCAATTCAAAACCATCCATTTCTGGCATATTGTAATCAGTAATAACCATTTTTATATTAGGGTGCTGCTTCAGCTGATCCATCGCTTCAAGACCATTTACCGCTTCCAATACTTGGTATTTGTGCGCCATTAATAAACGCACAATATGCTTACGGTATTGCTTAGAATCTTCAACAACCAATACTTGGATCTTCTGATTTTTATACAACCGATTAACCATATTAATCGCATAACGATAAGAATAACGGCTCTCTTTTACCACATAATCGACAACGCCCTGCTTTACCAATGCCGCTCGCCTCTCTTCCTTGTAACTTCCAGTGAGTACAATAACAGGAAAGTTTTCTGCTAAAAGAAAATCAACCATTTCACCATTAGGTGCATCAGGGAGAGCCAAATCGATAATGCCTGCGAATAGCTCATCTTTATGCTTTTCGTATAAGTTTTGCGCCTCTGCCATGGTAGAAGCAAACAAAGGCTCTAACTCAAGAGACTGCTTAGCAATGTGTTTTAAGATTTTTAGAATGACAGAACTGTCTTCAACGATAAGAACTTTATTTTTCATAGAGACTTCTCAGCAATACTCTTAATGATTCAATAATCTTAAGTGTAGATCAGCTGAGAAGTTTCAACGGGAAGATATGTAAGTGAAAGATGAACTTATGATTAAGCTGAGATTAATGCTTTCACTTTTTCTTCAATAATAGATCGTATTTCACGGAAGCGCTCAGGCTCCTCATGCTTTGGATCAGGAATGCCCCAGTCCTCACGTTTATCAGCTGTAATCATTGGACACTCATCGCCACAGCCCATAGTGATTGCATAATCAAAACGCATATCCTCAAATTCAGACAATGGTTTGGAATCATGCTGAGACAAGTCATAACCCAGCTCAGCCATAAATTCGATAGCTCTAGGGTTCACCTGCCCAGAAGGCTTACTGCCTGAACTGTATACCTCAAGCTTGCCAGCACCGTGCATTTTGCCAAACGCCTCAGCCATTTGGCTACGACAAGAATTTTCAATACATACGAAGATTACTTTTTTCATCTTTTTCTCATGCTCATTTTTCATTATGAAACGCCTTGCGCTCGCTGTTCAAATAACGGCCGCGTCCTGTTTACCAAGGCCACTAATGACAACATCACAGGGACTTCAACCAAAACCCCGACAACCGTTGCTAAGGCAGCTCCTGAGTGCAATCCAAAAACACTAATCGCCACAGCTACCGCTAACTCAAAGAAGTTCGATGTACCAATCATGCAGGCAGGCGCCGCAATAGAATGCGGCAAACGCCATAAATAAGCCCAACCATAAGCAATGGCAAAAATACCGTAAGTTTGAATTAATAGAGGAATTGCGATTAAAAAGATAGCCTGTGGTTTTTCCAGTATCACCTCAGCTTGAAATCCAAATAACAAAATAACCGTTGCTAGAAGCCCGAGTATCGATAGAGGCTTTAACATCTGAACAAAAGACGCTACCTTTTTATCACCCTCAAGACTGTCTGAATTTAGAATCAACTTACGCGTTAATATACCCGCGATTAATGGCAAAACGACGTACAAAAGTGTTGATAATAAAAGTGTTTCCCACGGAACTTCTATATCACTTACCCCTAATAAAAATCCGGCAATCGGCGCGAATGCGAAAATCATAATCACGTCGTTTAGAGAGACTTGAACCAAGGTATAATTTGCATCACCTTTTGTTAACTGACTCCAAACGAATACCATCGCAGTACAAGGGGCAACACCTAATAAAATCATACCAGCAATATATTGCTGAGCATCTTCAGGAGAAACCCAGTCAGCAAACAAGCCTTCAAAGAATAACCACCCCAAAGCAGCCATGGTAAACGGCTTGATCAACCAATTGATTACCACCGTCATAATGAGACCTTTTGGCTTTTTACCCACATCTTTTAGGGCAGAAAAGTCTACCTGAATCATCATGGGATAGACCATCAACCAAATAAGCACAGCCACAACGATGTTAACGTGGGCGAATTCAAGGCCCGCTATCATCGTAAAAACACCCGCAAATTGGGTCCCGAATAAAATGCCCGCCAGAATGCTTAATAAAACCCAAACAGATAAATAACGCTCAAATAATCCCATAATTATTCCTAATACTTTTCAATTCTAAATAAATGATAAAGATAGACTGCACAGCTAGCAGCACTGAGCGACCCGTTCAGGACGATCACCCATACTGGTTAAGCGCTGTGTTAATTCTGTAAGGTTTTGCTGCTGTGAGGCCTGAGTAAGAATACTCAATACCCATGTTTCTAGTGTTGGGGATAGACGATAATAGATCCACTGACCCCGACGCTCGGCTTCTAATAGACCCACTTCGCGTAGCAGTGCTAGATGGCGAGATACTTTCGGCTGACTTAATTCAAGCGCAGCCATGAGCTCACAAACACACAATTCTTGCTCGTGCTGAATGAGTAAAATGCATTGCAAACGAGTGAGATCACTCAGGGCCTTAAATAATTCGATGGGGAGCATACCGACTCAGTCTTTTATATATATGGAAAAGTGAATATACGCTTTTCCATATATAATTCAAGTAATCGATAGCAGAAACTTCAGAGAAGATAACTTTGCTAATAGCGCTGAGGTTTAGCTAGCCTAAATGTTAAAGCATTAGACCTTTAAAAAGAGCGAACCTTAAAACATTGCCATTTAAAAACATTGCCACTTAAAAACATTAAACCTTAAAGCGCTGCACCGTGCCTTGTAATTCAGACCCTAACTTGGCTAATTCACCACTGGCAGTAGCCGCTTGATTTGCCTGTTCATGGCAGACCTCAGCGAGTTCGCTAATTCTAACCACATTTCGATTAATTTCTTCTGAAGCAAAACCTTGTTCTTTCGCGGCAGTCGCAACTTGTGTATTCATGTCATTAATATGAGAAATATTGATATAAATAGAATCTAAAATTTGACTAGATTGAGAGACTTTTTCGATGCCTGATTGAGCTCTATCACGAGAACGCGTGACTGTTTCAACCACTTCTGCGGTTCCTCGTTGAAATTGATTAATATTTTCGCGGATGGATTCTGTTGATTCTTGAGTACGACTCGCGAGTGTTCTTACTTCATCCGCGACAACCGCAAAACCACGGCCTTGCTCACCGGCACGAGCAGCCTCAATCGCCGCATTCAATGCTAATAGGTTTGTTTGTTCAGCAATCGCACTGATGGTGGATAAAATTTCGCCAATGTTTTCACTCTTTTTTTGTAACTCTTCAATCGCCTTAGCAGCACCTTCGACCTCGGTATTCAAATACTCAATTTCAGTACGAGCATCATCCGTTACCGCTTTACCTCGGCCGATTTCAGCGGTTACATCCGTTACCGCAGAAGCTGCCGTATTGGCGTTCTCAGCGATGCTTTGAATCGTAGCAGTCATTTCATTAATCGCCGTCACGGCTTGTTCGATTTCATGCTGCTGTTGCTCACTAGCATCACCAACCTCTTTGGTGATGCATGACATTTCTTCAGACGCCTGCGCTACTTGAATCGATCCGTCTTTCACTTGATTAACGGTATCTCGCAAGCTGGATATAAGAGCATCGAAAGATTTCGACAAAGCACCCACTTCATCATGAGAAACATGATTGACCAGCTGAGTAAGGTCTAAATCATCTGCAATGATATGAATTCTTTCGGTAATGCTTTCTACAGGTTTATAAATCGCACGGGAAATCATCATCATCAAACTCGATAACATAACCAGTATGAGCAGAATAATACCGCCTAATGTTGTATAAACATTTTGTGTCGTCTTAGCAATTTCAGCACTAACAAACTCGGTTAACGCGTTAAAAGAGGCTTCTGTTTGGTGAACTGTCGCTCGCAGCTCTCCTAATAAACCTGAGTTTACATCGAGTCCTAACTGAATTTCTTTTTCGACTAAGCTTTTAAAGTCTGTACGGTAGCGTGAAATTTTCCTAGTCATTTCATCAATAGAATAAGGTTGGAATTCATCAAGAGCATTATTAAAGTTAGAATAATTTTTTTCGAACTGAGCGATATACTTACTATCACGACGCAGCATGAAATCTTTTTCGTTACGGCGCAACATCAGCATGTGAAATAGAATTTCATACTGCTCTACGTCTGCTGCCAATGTTTCAATATCATGAACTGCTACCCGTAATGAACCATACAAACCACTTTGGGCATCCAATCCTATTTCGGTTTGTAACATTACTATTCGTTCAAAAATAGCACCGTAATCAGTCACTAATCCAGACAATGTTTCAGCCTGGCTGCTCGCTAATTGTTGATGCGCCAAAGCGGCTTCTAATTGAGCAATACCGGTTTGTGTTTGGATCACTGCGTTAGTAAATTTATCACCATACTTTATATCTTTACGCGCAAAAAAGTCTTTTTCATGCTTACGCAAGGTTAATACATTCCCGCTCAATTTCTCCTTAATAAGTAATATATTACTGAGTTGGCCAATGCGATTAAATTCATAAACACTCACTGCCGTTGTCAGTAATAATCCTAAAATGACACTGCATAGAATAATTAAGTGTTTATTCTTAATGCTTATATTACTTAGAAAACCCATTCTAATACCCTAAAAATAATTTTACGTGTAGTGAGTATAGAAGAGTCTGATTAAGGTGGAGGGCTTATGGGGATATTTTTATGGTTGCTTCTTCCTATATAACTATAAAGAAGCAACCATGATTTATTATGAATAATTAGAATTTAAGGCCTAGCGCCAAACTGATATTTCTTCCTGGCTGAGGCGCTTGCTCTTTAACGAATGAAGTATGCTGACGAATTTCTTCATCCAGTAGGTTATTAGCTTTCAAGTCTATGCGATATTCACTCTTGGCCAAAATCGTCTGATAAGTCATGCCTAGCGTTAGTAAGTCATACCCTAAACTCACTTCTTCATTAACAGCCACTTGGTTTTGCTTTTGAATTTGCTGCCACTGTCCAAATAACATCCAGTCAGACTGCGTTGAAAATAATGCCAGGCTAGATACTTCAAAGCCAAGTCCAATACGGTCAGCGGGAATACGTGGCAAATCATCTGCTCTTACTTGATCTGCCATGCCCGTTAACACCAAGCCATCGACCAGTTGATAAGACAATTCCAGCTCTCCCCCCCTAAACGTCACATCATTCTGCACAAACTGATACTGGCCAAAGCCATCAACTTCAAGGCCCGTATTTTGTGCATAAATGAAATCTGAAATTTTATTTTGATACACATTCAGCGCCGTTGTTAAGCGACCTTGGGTTTTACGCACGCCTAGTTCTATATTCAACGCTTCTTCTATTTTTAAGTTAGGATCACCCACATCAAACGTCTGAGTTGCCGCATGAGCACCGCAAGAAAATAGCTCTTGGGTTGCCGGAGCACGTTGCGCCGAAGTTAATGAGCCAATCACTTGCCAGCCTTGGGAAGCAGAAAAATTGAGATCTCGAACTAAACCCAGCGATACGCTACGGGTATTAAAATCGTTGTCTTTATACTGATCACGACTTAAGCCCTGACTGCCACAGCTTGCATTAATACTGCCTGGTTGCTCTGGTGATAGCTGTGCTTGCTCCAAGCGAGCGCCCAGCTCGACTCCCCAATCGGCGATTTTTGTATTACCTAACCAAAATATACCCACGGTAGAGGTATCTGTTTCAGGAACAATCGCTTCTTCGCCTACCGCCTTAAAGTTGTCTTGCGAGAACTGTATACCCACCGCCTGTGAAAGCTCGGTTTGAAAAAAAGCATCCACTGGGGAGAGTAAAACTTCGCTGCGTCCTTCAAAGCCTTTGCGGCGGAATTCAGTGCCTACTTCTCCGCCTTCGATTTCATCATGACGATAATCATTAAAGCCTATGCGAAATTTTGCGACCTCAATGCCTGCCATTGGCTGATCAAATCGGCTATCTAAATCAAGACGACGCTGACGCATTTCAATCCGCGCGCCGTCACTTTCATGCTGCTCATGTTCTTCTGCACTCTCCCCAACTTCGTGCTCTTCATGGTGCACATGGCCCGGTAAACCGTATTCGCTTTTACTCTCACTAATCGAAATACCCGCATAACCAGACGCAAAAACATAACTTGAGCCAAACGTCAGGTTATTACTGTAAGACGTATCAGAGTTCGCTAAAGTATCTTGCGTCGCATGCTCCTCGTGCTCTTCTTCTGTTTCGTCTTCTTCATGCTCCTCATGAGCTTCTCGTAGTTTAGGAAGCTCATATTCATCACTGCGAAAGTGGCTGGCCGATATGCGCCAATGCACCGCATTACCCGAAGATAAATCAAGAAAATCTGAGTGATTAATGCCTACCGACTTTCCCTGATTCACTGCGTCGTACTGCATACGTAAGTTCGTTTCAGGCTCGGTTAATCCCGTAGGGATACGTCCATCAACCACATTCACCACACCGCCAAAAGCACCGCTGCCATACATTAAGGTCGCTGGCCCACGCAGAACTTCAATTTTCTTTGCACTCTGCGTATCAGCATTAACGCCATGGTCTGGGCTAATGGCTGAAGCATCTAAAGTATCAATGCCATCCTGTAATACTTTCACCCGTGCACCTGACATGCCACGCACAACTGGGCGACCCACTGAAGAGCCATAGCTAGAGTTATGAATACCTGCTTGCGATGATAATGTTTCACCCAAACTTACGGCTCGCTGTCTGTTTAGCGCCTCATCAGTTAACAAAGTCGCTGGTTGCGCCATTTCATCTTGACCTTGATCAAAGCTGTGAGCACTGATTACAACCTTATCTAGTTGAAGATTAGGTGCTGGCGTCAATTCTTCTGCTTGGGCAGAACTGATCATTTGTGCCGATACCAAAGCCGAAGCCAAACCAATTCTTTGGAAACTAACAGGTAGATTTTTCATGTAAAGTCTTTCTCTAACTAACGAATAGCAACCTAGCATTCACACTCAATCATGCTGAGTAAGCCCAGTTGAATCCTAAATAAATGCGTATAAATAACAGCAACGACCAGCATTCAAAGCCAACCCTAATATCCAGATTTATCATCCAGTTTTTAGAACAAGGCTCAGCCATAGTCAGTTTACTGACAACTAATTTAAAACGATGAGATATTAAAGAGAATATGTGACAGGAGGTGCTCTGGTCGGCTGTGAATAATTGCTGACGAGTGACAGAGTAATTGGATAAAAACGTTCGGGAGTGTTTTCAACTAAATCATTAGAAAAGGAAATGGTAAAAGGGATCAATCCACTTTCCGCATTTTGACTCAACAAACAAAATTCACAATGCGTAGCAGCACCCAAAGCATCATGATCAAGGCGATCATGCAAACTTTGCAATGCGGTCACCGCCATTAGCATAAAGCTAAGCAGCAGTGGTAGCTGCTTAGAGCGCAGCCAACGAGTGAATATGATTTTGTTCGTCACAAAAATCACCTGATTAAGATTTAGACGTTTTAGATAGTAGTGCTATGTTATAAAATAACAATTAGTCGCTATCTTGCACAAAGCGCTAACCAAAGTAAAGATGAAGCTAATAAAGAAGTACTATTAACGAAAAGCGTTTTTATGAACAAGCATGAATGGATTACGCCAGAGGATGTTATCGCTAGAAAATTCTCTAGCGACGATTCCAAGAAAGGCATTCTTCTAACGTAATGCCCTTGCCACCAAAGATGTCTAAAGCACTACCGATGGTAAGATCGACTTTTCCCTTCGATAGTTCGTCAACACGCATCAAGTCTTGCAGCGAGCGAGCACCCCCAGCGTAAGTGATCGGAATACTAGCATTTTGCCCTAATAAAATAACAAGCTCTTCATCAATGCCCGCCTGCAAGCCTTCTACATCAGCAGCATGAATTAGGAATTCATCACAATGATTGGCAAGCTCCGATAAGGTTTTACTATCAACTGCGGTTTCCGTTACAGTCTGCCAACGATCGGTCGCGATATTCCAACCGGACTCCGTGCGGCGGCAACTTAGATCTAGAACCAAGCGTTCTTTGCCCGTTTCAGCTTTTAATGCTTCTAAACGTTCCCAAGAGAATTGGCCATTTTCAAATAGGTAAGACGTTACAATGACATGCGAAGCACCTGCTTGTAGAAACTCACCGGCATTACTTTGATTCACTCCGCCACCAAACTGTAGTGCGTTTGGCCAAGCCGCTAAGGCTTTTAATACTTCCTCTTGATTACCCGGCCCTAACGCAATGACATGGCCACCTTGCAAATCATGCTTCCGATAGAGCGAGGCATAATACGCTGCGTCATACGGGCTAACAAAGTTAGTATCAGCACCTTGATCATTCAAGCTACCGCCAACAATTTGCTTAACTTGGCCTTGGTGTAAATCGATGCACGGACGAAACTGAGTCACAATAACTACCTATAAAAACAGTCTATAAAAAGAGAGAATCGCGCCATTATATCGGATATTAAAAGCCAGTGTCAGCTTGTTAATCTGGTATATAGCGCTTAAAGAAAATTTCGAAAACCTAATTTTTAGGCTTAAGATCTGACGTACTCTTTGCTTGATCACCCTCTGAATTTTCTTCTTCGCTGGCTTCTTCTACTTCTTCCCGTGCTTCTTCCTGTGCTTCCTCTACGTCTTCCTGAGCCTTTTCATCTGCTTCTTCTTTAACCTCTAAGTCTGCCTCTGCATGAGCTTCTAATTCTGCTTTTGCTTTTTCTTCTGCTAGCGCTTCAGCTTCTGTTCGACTGACGGTAATCTGCTTCTGAAAATAATCTTCTAGCGCCTGAGTCACCGCTTTTTCTGTTGGCTGAAAATCTGTCTTCACGAGCACTAGCAAAGATTGTGCATGAATATGCTCATCACCTTTAGGGTGAGCGACCACATTACCCTCTTTCGTCACATACCCCAGCGCTGTGCCCAAGTTAGCTTGAATTAAGGCGTTCACCACATCCGCCCAAGGCTCACCTTCTAGCCAAACAGGGTAACGGTGAGGATGATCATTAGCGCGAGTAAACATATCTTCGATAATCACTTCCGAACCCGGTGCATCCATAGAGCGCACCACAATCTCAGGGTACGATCGAATCGGCCTTAATACGGACTTAACCCCTAGCGCTTTCATTCGTGGACGATTTTCATCAATCACACATTCGATAATGGCTTTATGGCACACATGTAATTCATTCAATCGATGGGCGACATCAAACGTAAAACTATCACTATCGCTGGCATATTCGTTCCGAGCCAATACCACAATATGCTTTGCTCGTTGAGCACCCGCACGCTCTAAATCGTCTGGATTACTCGGTGTGCCATGCACATGCACTGCACCCAGTTCACGTAAACAATCAGGCAAGCCATCAGAAAAGTCAGTATTTAAAAGCTGCACAGGAATATCTTTATAATCTGTATTTTCACGTATTTGTGTGATCAAACGAATAAAGTAGTTCTCGCGATTATATTTTGGCGCGTTAATGATTAGGATGTGCTCTTCCATATTCCAATTCCAATGTCCGGTGCGAATTTTTTCACGACGAGCAATACGAAAATCAACATAATCGCTGATTATGAACGTCATTAAGGTGATACCACAAAAATATATCAAGCCAATGGTTGCGGCTTGCCCAATGGGAGTAACCGGAGATAAATCTCCAAAACCTACCGTCGTCAGCGTGGTTAAAGTTAACCAAAGGCCCTGCCAAAGAGTCATACCCTCCAGGTAAACCATTAAGCTAGAATGTACGGCAACCAAAACCACCATAATTCCAGCAGTGCGCCATACCGCACGCTTGATGGTTTTATCCGTTTGATAAACCGCATGGCGAACACGCTGCTGATGGCGAATAAAGCGAGTAAACTTACCCAAGTGCATTCCTTCTGAAAATAAACAAGATACTTATAACATAAGCAGACTATAGCATGATCTTAGCGAAGTCAGTCGAGGGTTCATGACATAAAATCACAACTGTTCACACAGTAATTAGAGCAATATTTCAACATAATTAATGATAGAATTTAAACTAATAATCTCGGTATAGAGTAGATAATGGTTAAACCAACATTAGCCGTCATAGGCAGTGGCATTGCAGGCTTATCCGCCGCTTGGCTTTTAAAAGATAAGTATCAAGTGACCTTATTTGAGCGCCATACTAAGCCGGGTATGGGGGCTTATGCTGTTGATGTCGGTAACGATGGCAAACGGGTTGAAATTGATATTCCTCTGCGCATTATCACTTCGGGTTATTACCACGAGCTATTCAAACTTTACCGGACCTTAGGTGTCGAAATAGAAAGAACCGATCACGCAGGGGCTTTTTTTACTCATACCGGCGGTGATGTTTTTCACTATAAAAATTACAATCTTGGAAAATACAGTTTTTCTTTTTTGAATAGCCCAAAGCGATTATCTCGAACAAATGTGCAACACGGCATGGCCGCCATTAAATTTTTTCATGATATTAAAAAAGTTAATCTTGTAGATGTTCAAACTCTGACCTTTGGGGAGTTTTTAATAACTTGGCCACACGCCAATACTTCATTTATTGATCATATTTTGATGCCGATGCTATCGACTATTTGCACTTGTGATTACGACAGTATTAAACAATACCCAGCAGCGATTATTGTTGATTACCTTGCCTGTGGTGTTGCTGAAGAAGGTGTTTGGAAAGCGACTCATGGTGTTGCCGATATTGTTGCTAAAATCACACAAGGCTACGATGTTAAAACTCATAGTCAGATTGCTGATATTTCATCGACTGACAAAGAGGTTAAATTATTACTCACGTCGGGAGAAGATTACACGTTCGATCATGTTGTTATTGCTACGCAACCTCAGCATGCTGGCCCGATGATTGCGGCGAATAAGCCGGAGCTTTCTCATCATTTTGAACAGATTAAATTTGCAACCAGTGAAATGGTTGTGCATCGCGATAGCAGTATTTATCCACGCCCTTGGCAAGACATATCACCGGTTTGTTACTCTGTTGACCTAAACCAACAAAGACCGATGGCGACAGTTTGTTTAAACAAATCGATGCCGACGGTTAAAGACTGCTTGCCCGTTTTTCAGACTTGGCATCCAACAACGACGATTGAACCGAATAAGATTTTAGCCAGCGTTACCTTCGAACGCCCTGTGATGAGTTTTGAAACAGTACTGCATATAAAAGAAATCCAGGAATCAATGCAGAAAAAAGATAATCGTATCTGGTTTTGCGGATCTTACTTAGGAGGTGGCATTCCTTTATTAGAAGCGGGCGTACGATCATCATTGCATGTTGCTAATCAACTGGGCATTACGACACCCTGGTAGCAACACTCTAGTAGTTCATTTTAGAGCAGCACCTTGATCATCATTTACTGAGCGATAATGGCGTGCATCTTCCAAAAATCTAATGCAGCGAAAATCACTTGCTGCGGCGCTTCTACTTGAGGGTAATGTCCCACACCCTCAAGTTCGATCACGTCAGCATTAGCGATTAATGACTTATACCGGTCAGCCATGTGTGCACCAGAGATAGGGTCGGCAATACCGTCAATTAAGCGCATCGGCAAACCATTGTTTTCTAAAGCCCCCACCCATCTTGATCGAAACTCTTTACGTTCTTGCATATAACGAATCAATTTTGGCATAACAGCCGTGCCCTCATTATGCTGTAACAGCTGCCAATAAATACTTAGCTCTTCTTCAGCTAGAGGTTGGCTACAAATATGTTCAAACGTTTTTTTGAATTTACTAAAAGAATAAAATTTAATAAGAAAGCCTCCCAGAAGAGAAGCCAATAGTTTTTGCATCAAAACAGGACGATGAGTTTCAGGGAACAAGCCTCCGTTTAATAAAACAGTACTTAATATGCGCCTCTGTAGAGCGCAATCAGATAACGATCTCTCTCGCTCAAATTGCCTCGCTAATAACTCTTGTGCAACCGTATCACCATAATCATGCGCCATTAGATGATAATCCGTAATACCTAATGTATTTAATAAACTCTGAACAATATCTGCTTGGTCATGAATACTGTATTGATACTCTTTGGGTTTGTCTGATAAACCAAAACCCATCATATCCAACGTTACTAAGCGAAAGTATTGATTAAGTACTGGCCAGACAGCGTGCCAGTCAATACTGGCAGTAGGAAAACCATGTATTAATAACAAAGTAGGTTTAGCAAGTTCGTCTTTCAAATGTTTTTCTTGTAAAGACTGTGCGCTATCACGATAGAAAATATTATAATGAATATCAAAGCGGCAATATTTAAAAAAATCACCACCCGCTTGCCATACTGGCAAGCTAATGACTTCCCGATCTATTAAGTCAATATCCAAAGTTAGACTCTTCACAGCGCTCACTTGGAATAAACGGCTTTAATTTTTTCCAATCGTTCAGCATTAACACCTAAATCAGAGTGTCCTAAGCGCGATGCGGAACGAATGTGAATCAGACCGTCTTGAATCACCACCTCAACATCATCGACAAATTTAAGCCAATCACTTTCATATTCTGCATGTAAGTAATATCCCATAGGCTGGAGTGAGTTGGCGCTAATAATCTTGCCACCCGTCTCATTTATAGCAGTGGTAATTGCGAGCCTTGTTTGGTTATCACTTTGCTTAGCCGTTAGAGGCGGTTGGAAATGAGAAGTATCAAGCGAATCGTAGGTCTGCACACAGTTTGGTTTATCGGGACAAGGGCGTAATTCAGAGCCATTCGTTATGCCTAAATCACTAGGCATCTGACCAGCACAGCCAATGAGTGAAGAAGACACTACTATAAGGGGTAATATAAAAGATAAGCGGGTTAAAATTCGCATGGCTTTTCCTAACAATAGATTGAGCTATTACAGTAAGCCAATTTTCATATTTGTACACGATTTAATAAGCAGATAAAAAAGACACAAGAAAGATTCTATCTTCTTGCGTCTTAATAACGAGACGTTTAAACAGACAATAGTCTACTTAATGTGAGCTAAATACTGACCGTCATTAATCTTCAAACGTACCGTTATGGTAGATTTCTTGTACGTCTTCTAATTCATTCAACATATCAAGAAAACGTTCAAACATAGCCACTGCATCACCGGTAACAGGATGATCCATCTGCGGTAAATAAGTAATTTCTTGTACTTCAAAATCGATATCAGCATTCATATCAGTCAATGCTGTTTGCGTCTTAAAGTATTCATTAGGTGGCGTTAATACCGTCACCATTCCGTCTTCACAATCGATGTCACTGACATCAACATCCGCTTCCATCAAGGCTTCTAAGGCCGCATCTTCGTCATCGCCAGCAAATACAAACATAGCGCGATGATCGAACATATGTAAAACAGAACCTTGACTGCCTACTTTCACTTTATTCTTAGTGAATACGCCACGAATATCACCAAAAGTACGGTTACCGTTATCGGTTAAACAACCGATAAGTACCATAACGCCACCAGGGCCCATACCTTCATATAAGGCAGGTACATAGTTTTCGCCAACACCAGAGGTCGCCTTTGCTAGAGCCTTATCGATAACGTGAGAAGGAACTTGGTCTTTCTTAGCACGTTCGATTAATCCACGTAATGACAAGTTAGCAGTAGGATCTGCGCCCCCTGCTTTAGCGCAAACATAGATTTCACGGCCATATCTGGAATAAACTTTGGTTTTTGCCGAAGCCGTTTTAGCCATCGACAATTTACGGTTCTGATACGCTCTGCCCATCGTGTTCATTCTTTATAATTGCTAATGTTAGCCGTATTGTACCCATTGTTTAAGCTTTGAACCACCCTAGAGCATGCTAGTATGGCGACTCAGAATAGTGACGATCGGCAAATAGGATAATAATAATGGCAGTTCGCAATACCTATGATCATGAAAACGGCCCACACAGTGTTCATGGCTTTCGCACAGGTCGCTTTGACTTTGGCATCAATACCACCTTCATCATTTACCGCCTAGGTGAAACCTTAATTGACGCAGGACCGACCAATCAATGGTCAACGATTAAGCGTGTTTTAAAACCACTTACAATCAAAACACTGCTAATTACCCACCATCATGAAGACCATAGCGGTAATGCTAATCGTATTAGTAAACTGAAAAAATTGCTGCCGTATGCACCCTTGTTAGGGCAAGAAAAACTAGCGAAAGGCTATCCGACTCCGCTGCTACAAAAGATCATTTGGGGCAGCCCGTTAAAAGTTAAAACTCAAACGCTACCCGAGCAGCTGGTGATTAACCAAGGTCTGGATTGCCAAACAACCGTTATGGCAATTCCTACCCCAGGCCATGCTAAGGATTTAACCTGTTTATTTTTTCCTGAGCAAAAGTACTTATTCAGCGGTGACATGTACATTTCTAAATCGCTGAAATATTTACGCTCTGATGAAAACCTCACTCAATTGATTGCGAGTTTGAGGAAGCTAATCGAACTCGATTTTGACATATTATTTTGTCCTCACCGAGGTATTGTTGAGCAAGGTAAAAAAGCACTGGCAGACAAATTAGAGAATTTATTAGCGCTGTGTCATAACTCACAAAGGCTAATGCTAGATGGCTTGGATGAAGAAGAGATCGTCAATAAACTTCTCGGGCCAGAAGATCGCTTGGCTAAAATATCTAAATTCAATATATCAAAAGGCAATCTGATTCGTCAGGCCATGACCTTTAATCAGTTTTAATATCTCTTAACCACCATTAGTCAATTAATAAGTACCTTCGTTAACTTTGCTTGCTCTACGGGCAAGTTCATTTACACACCATATGTTATAGTATAACATAACAGATAAATATCTATTAGACGCTGATAAAAGACTTCATCAACATGCCTAAGCAACAACCAATAACGAATTTTAATATTTCGTCGGATCAGAATAAATACGCTTTGGCCGCATCTTCTGATCCGCAAATCTGGACGTCTTTCTATGAAGAAAATATCCACATTGCTGTTTGGCAACGCACACATTCAATGGCCATGGACACGTCGATTAATGCCTTGCTCACATTGAACACATTCAGCCAGCTTCAATTTTCTTCTCCGATTCAAGATGTAGCCCGCACGCTAGCGCTGCACATGCCGCAATTTGAGAACCGTGAAACATTACTTGAAGACATAATATTACTCACTGATATGTTCGCCTGCTTATTCGACCAAGATGCCATCGGGCTGCGTTTGAGAGTAATCGATACCCCAATGTGTCCAAGGTTTCATGTTGACCAAATCCCCTCTCGCTTGATTACCACCTACGCTGGTCCAGCAACCGAGTGGGTGCCTAATGAATTTGCTGATCGCAGTAAACTCGGCGCCGGTAACAACGGATTAAGCGACGAAGAGTCAGGATTATTGCAACCGCCCTATCATATTCAATCCATACAAACTGGCGACGTAGCGTTGTTGAAAGGCGGGGGTTGGAAAGGCAATGAAGACAGTGGCTTGATTCACCGCTCACCCAATAATATCGATGGGCAAAAGCGCCTGTTATTAACACTCGATTTCGCTTGAATAGCAGCACCTATAAATCGACCAACGACTAATGTGAAAGCAGGTACTTATCTCATGCGACAATTTTTCCAGAAACTCGCCAGCGTGTCATTGGTTCTCGCCATGAGCACAGCAGCCTTTGGCAACGAAGCAACAAAACATTCAGAACACTCAGAACATAGTGAATCGCTGAGTCCACACATTCATGGTAAAGCAGAATTACAGATTGTACTTGAAGATAACCAACTGTCTGTGGAACTGAATTCTCCAGCAATGAATTTACTTGGTTTTGAACATGGCATACGCAACGCCAAAGATCAGCTAGTGATTGAAACTGTCCGCGCCCGCCTAGAAAATCCTAATGACCTTTTCTTCTTTAATGACGGAGGCTGCGTACTGGAACCACAGTCCGCAGATTTTTCCGACCTATTAATAACCCATAAAAATGTACAAGCTAATCATGAGCATCACGAAAACCATAAACAAGACAACAACTCCCACAACGATATAAAAGCCACTTATTTATACCACTGTGATAAACCAAGCAGTCTCCACTCCGCAGTGATTCTTCTGTTAGCTATCTTTCCGAATATTACCTCCCTGCAAGTTCAATGGATTTTTCAAAATCGGCAAGGCGTAACCACACTCAGCCGTGAGCACAATGAAATTAATTTTCGATAATCCCAAATCTGATCTGTCATTACGATCAAAGGAAATAACATGAAATCTGCATCCATTAATATCGACAAAGTCGCCATCGGCCTGTCCACAGTTTGCACCGTACATTGTCTGCTACTCCCCATTATTCTAGTTATGCTACCCGCGTTAAGTACGAATATATTTGGCGACGAAATTTTTCATCAATGGCTACTGATCGCTGTTATTCCCACCAGCCTTATCGCCTTAACAATGGGCTGTCGTCAGCACAAAAATTTAAGCGTGATGATATTCGGTTTACTCGGTCTGGCTATTCTAATCCCCACCGCATTTTTTGGTCATGACTTGCTAGGAGAAGCAGGGGAGAAAATTGCGTCAGTATTAGGCGCGGCGTTCATAGCCCTTGGCCATATTCGAAATAGCTCGCTATGCAAAGACTGTGGATCTACAGACCAGCAATGCCACTAATTAAGTGCAACAGAGACGCAAAATATCTAAAGGATACCTATTCACATGTCTACATTTAAAGCGATCCCCACCAATGTTATTACCGGCTTCCTGGGGGTTGGTAAAACAACGGCTATTTTAAACTTACTTAAACAGAAGCCCGATGACGAACGCTGGGCGGTACTCGTTAATGAATTTGGCGAAGTCGGAATAGACGGCAGCTTACTCCATGGAAAAGATAGAGTAGAGCAAGGGATTTATATTAAAGAAGTTCCGGGTGGCTGCATGTGCTGCGCTGCGGGTCTGTCGATGCATATTGCACTGAACATGTTAATCGCCCACGCCAAACCTCATCGGTTAATTATTGAACCTACTGGACTTGGCCACCCTAAAGAAGTACTAGACATACTTAGCAGTGAACATTACCGCAGTATTATTGATCTTCGAGCGACTGTTACATTGGTTGATGCACGAAAAATTCAAATTGAACGCTACACCACTCATCCATCCTTCAACCAACAATTGGAAGTTGCTGACGTCATTGTCGCGAACAAGTCTGATCAATATCAGCCAAACGATTTTCCTGCACTGTTGGAATACATAGAAAACAAAAATTCAAAAACCGATCAATCGCTATATCAAACCAGCATGGGAGAAATCCAACAACAATGGCTAATACCCTCTTCATCCTATGTCGGTAATAATCACCCTCCGCTAACCAAAGAAACAGAACAGCCGTTTAAAAGCGACCCCGTACTTCCATCTTGTGGTTACGTTAGCATCACGAATAAAGGAGAAGGGTTTTACAGCCAAGGCTGGATATTTAAAAATACATTTACCTTTAACCGCAACAATCTGCAGACATTATTAACAGGCCTTAATGTCGAGCGCATCAAGGCCGTCTTCATTACCGACCAAGGCATTATCGCTTATAACAAAGCAGACTCTGTGCTTACAGAAATAGAAGTCGATGAGACATTTGATAGCCGCATTGAATGTATCGATCTAGTCGATTCGGCGTTCGAAAATCTTCAGCAAGAGTTACTGCATTGCCTCAATTCTTAATTATAAAAATACTAAGTAATTATAAAAAATCAGTAACTATTCAGGTGTCTAAAATTCAGACAGAAAAAGATCTATTATTGGGTAATTGTGAAGCAAATATGCGAGGCAGGGATGCCGAACCTAAGGCTACAGGGAGCGTAGCGCTATGAATACTTGCAATAGCTGGTATTTACGCCGTTTTGTGTAATAAATACCCAATCATGGATCGATTTATAAAACCTGCTGAATAGTTACAAAAATAAGGTAATTATCAAAAATCAGTCAGGCACATAAGGCGATATGGAATTAACGACAATGGAATACGCTGACGTAGCCGTATCGTTTTCAACTAATGAGGTTTTAATTACCCCTGTAATCCAAAAAGGATCGTACAGCGCATCAAGCTTTAAACCCTGCGGATACGATACGTAAATAAGCTGATTTGGTGGCGGAGGCGGTAGATGAATGCAAGCGCCAAAATAAGGAACGAAAAAGAACTGAGTGATCGTTTGCTCACCATCAAATTCTAACGGCACAATAAAACCCGCAATTCGTACAGGCTGATTATTAAATTCTTCAATGACACGGGTCGATTCTAATGCTTGCTGATAACGACTATCACTAGCCATAGCAATTGCACTCTTAACGCGGCTGCTAAGTTGATCTTCCGGTGAGCCATCAACAATTTCATCAATATAATCGGGTTGATTCAGAATCGCCTCCAGATCGTCTTTCGGCATTAAATCAGTCCATTCAATGGTTCGATACTTCTCCCCTGTCGGTGCTGAAATGCGATCAGTTACTGCTTGTGATTCCGAAGCATAGCCCGTAATAATAACGCCATATAACAGCAGAAATAATCCGGGGAACGTCCATAATTTATGAGTGGAATGAATCAAGAGAAATCCTCTTAGTATTTGCGACTCGGTAATTGCAATCTGATATTTGCTATCGGCACCAGCGATAATGTTATATCATAACATAAGTTATATCGACATGAATAAACAAGAGGTGGGCTTAGGTGACAGTATCAATACGCAACTTACGATTCTCTTATGACAAGACAAGCCATGACCCAATATTAGAAATTCCCGAATGGTCAGTAGCCGCAGGAGAACATGTTTTTCTTCACGGCCCCTCAGGTTCAGGAAAATCAACGCTGCTCAATCTTTTAGCGGGAATTTTAGCCACAACAGAGGGCAGTATTAAAATACTTGATCAATCATTGGACCTTATGTCAGAGCGCCAAAGAGATAAATTTCGTGCCAATCATATCGGTCTAGTTTTCCAACAGTTTAATCTTATTCACTACCTATCAGCACTGGATAATATCCGCCTCGCTAACCACTTCACCAGTGCACCTTTCCGTAAAAAAACGGATTCTCGCGCTAAAGAGCTGCTAAAAACACTAGGCATCAATGCCGCACTGCATAATCAACCTGCTTCTTCTCTTAGCACTGGCCAACAGCAGCGCGTTGCGATTGCCCGCTCGTTAATTAATACCCCCGAACTATTAATTGTCGACGAACCGACCTCCGCACTGGATAGCCAAAGCCGCGATGCCTTTATGACCATGTTGATGGATACAGTAACGCAGCATAATATCACCCTGATTTTCGTCAGCCATGATCAGTCACTTACCCGATACTTTTCGAGAACCGTTGCATTGCAAGAAATCAATGTAGCCAGAGGTAATCACTCATGTTTATCCGCTTAGCTTGGCGCAGTTTATTGAGCCGAAAAGGTGCCGTTGCCATGACGTTTCTGGCAATCACGGTCAGTATTTTTGTACTCTTGGGCATTGAGCATATTCGCCAGCAAGCAAAATCCAGTTTTAACAATACGGTATCGGGTATTGATCTAATAGTGGGTGCCCGAACAGGCGAGATCAATCTATTACTCTATTCAGTTTTCCGACTGGGCAATGCGACCAACAACATTAGCTGGTCAAGCTATCAAGATATCTCGACAAACCCAAAAGTAGCTTGGACCATACCTATATCCCTCGGTGATTCGCACAAAGGTTATCGAGTTATGGGAACGACGACCGATTACTTCAAACACTTTCGCTATGGCCAGAAACAAACCCTGAATTTTACCCAAGGAAAAGCCTTCTCAGAAGTGTTCGATGTGGTATTGGGAGCAGCAGTCGCCCGCGAACTCAACTATCAATTAGGCACTCAGCTCGTGCTTGCCCATGGCGTGGCAAGCACCAGTTTCACTCAGCACGATGACAAACCCTTTCGTATTGTCGGTATTCTCCAGCCGACTGGCACACCTGTTGATCAAACCGTACATGTCAGTTTGCGGGGTATCGAAGCGGTACACGCCAAGAGAGGACAACGCGACTTTACGCCCACAACCATTACCGCCTTCATGGTCGGTCTAAAATCCAAAATGGCTACCTTTCATGTACAGCGTGACATTAATAACTACCAGCCTGAACCCTTATCGGCCATTCTGCCTGGCGTCGCACTCTCCCAACTGTGGCAAATAACAGCCATAATGGAAAACACCCTAATACTCGTATCAATCTTAGTATTACTCGCATCTTTGCTGGGGTTAAGTGCAATGCTATTAACCTCTATTCGAGAACGGCGACGGGAAATTGCTATCATGCGATCATTAGGCGCACCGCCATCATTTCTGTTTTTATTGATTCAAACTGAAGCTTTATTGATAACACTCGCAAGCTCAGCATTTGCATTATTACTGCTATTTTTATCTTTATTATCGCTTCGTAGCTTTCTCACCGAAAATTTTAGTTTATCGATCAGCACTAATATTTTTGATAATAATATTTTGTACCTACTTCTAATCATTTTAGTAAGCGCAATGATCACCAGTATGGTGCCCGCCATATCCGCTTATTCAAATGCTCTACAAAAAAGGCTAAATAATTAATAGCCGATAAGGGCTAAACAACGTATATATTGTCATCCGTTTTCTTGGTTTAGAAAATGACTTAGAAAATACGATAAATCAAAAAAAGGATCATCATG
>Ga0209305_1000304_pt1 | contig 36949 bp, 20 predicted proteins | sample COGITO_mtgs_1103_FD_184792 | JGI IMG/M metagenome (GOLD analysis project Ga0209305, IMG submission 184792) | Pelagic marine microbial communities from North Sea - COGITO_mtgs_110321 (SPAdes) (version 2) | ecosystem: Environmental > Aquatic > Marine > Epipelagic ...
TCAAAGTCGTCCGAGTACATTTTTTTTCATTTAGGGTGTATTGTGAAACCCTAAAATATACTACATCGAATTCTTTTTCTCTCAAACAGACGCGGCAGAAGGTGTGTGGATTTATATACGCGCGCGTTTATATTACTATCATCATCATGTCTCCTCTGTCATCGGAAACGCAAGCGCTTTTGAAGACGAACAACGGAGACGAACAGAAGAGAACAAAGTCTTCTTCTTTCACGTCACCGTTAAAAGCGGCGACGGCGATCGTCGCCGTTTCGACGTCCCTTTTTGCCACCGCGTCGTACTCCGTGTCGGGGACGCGGGGATCTTCGTCGTCGCGATTGGGCGATCTTCAAAGAGAAGGAGGTGTGGACCTGTTTAAACGAGCGGTGGCGAATTTAGGCGAAGATGCGACGACTGCAACTCCTGCGATCGCATCGAACGATAAAGTCACCTTAACCGTGGGGTGTTCGCACAGAGACGTCTTGAAACGTTTGCCGTTCGACCCGGAAGGATGGGATTCCAAAGTCGGGGCGAAACTCATCACGGAGAGCAAATCGAAAACGTTTTCGTACGAAGACGCGATCGAGATGAAAGAAATCGGATGCGGGAAGTTTCAAACGCCGTACAAGTTAGGTAGCGGCGCGAAGTTTGGTTTTTACCTGTACGAGAAAGCGAACCCGGAGAACTACGTGAGCGATATTGGCGGGAAGTTGGTATTGCTCGAGGAGGAAGAAGAGGAGGAAGCGGCGATTGGCGAAACCGCCGCGTCTTCTTCGAAGAAGAAGATGAAGAAGATGAGTCCGTCTTCTTCGGTTTTAAAACCGTCCGCGACGACCAACACGGAATCGTCGTCCTCTACTACCACCGATTACGCCGCGCAAGCCGTGGCGGCGGAGCAAAACGCGAACGAAAGAGCGAAGGAAATCTCCGCGTTGTTGTCGGCGAGCGTCGGGAAGAAGAAGCACGCGTCCTCGAAGAAATCGGTGAAAAAGCACGTCGAAGAAGAAATCGAGGAAGAGGTATCCGAGGACGGTGCGGTTGAAAAGAAGAGCTCGAAGAAGCACTCTTCTTCTTCTTCTGCTGCTGCTGATAAGACGGTGAAAGGTTCGAAGAAATCTGATCCCGTCGCGGTCGCTAAGGAGGAACTCGAGTCTTCCGGCATCGAAGTCGTCGGCGAGTACTTTGACTGGGGATGGTGGATGTCTGCGTTGTCGCAAGGATCGCAATACCAAACCACCGATATCACGTGTGAGAACACCACGTGCACAATGCAAGTGTGCGAGAAGACGAAGTGCACGGAATATAAGAAGGAATGCGAGACGACGGAAGTGTGCGATGATCTCGGCGACTTCGTGAAGGAGCAAACGGCGTCGATGGGCAAGTCTGGCATCACCAAGAAACAAGCGTCAAAGGCATTGAACAAAGCCACCGAAGCAAGTTCGGAAGTTTCCGAGTTTGAGATTAAGACGTCGTCGTCGTCGTCGACGAAGTCTCATCACAGACACTTGCTCTCTCACCACGCTAAGGTGGCTGACGTCGAGGAAGTCGAACCGACGCACGCGAAGGTGCACAAGAACAAACACTTTGCTGGTTTCGGTTCCGACGCGGCTAAGGCGGCAGAAACCGAAGAAGTTGAAGAACTCGACGAAGAAATCGAGGAGGCGAAAGAAGAAGTTGAAGAAGAAGAAGAAAAGGTTTCGTCGAAGAGCAAGAAGTCTTCATCTAAGAAGTCTTCCAAGAAATCTTCCTCCTCCTCCTCCTCCAAGAAGCACAAAGGAGACGATATTGCGGATACTGGTGCGAACGAGTTCGACACGCGTCACCCGGCGCACATCGCCTCCAGAATGTCCAGCTGCACGACGCAACACGTCGCTGAGAACATGGAGTTTTACCCGAGAGTTCACGGTCCGGCGAACGCCAACCACGTTTACATCTTTGGTGGATGCTACAACGACCGCGACCACGAGACGTGTAACATCCCGGTCGATGTGAACCCGAAGCAATGCGTGATTGTCCATTTGAACGACAAAAACTTTCAAGAAGCAGTCAACGCGTGCTTGGAAGAAGCGCCGATCGATGGTAAGTGCGTTCAGTACGGCAAAGAGTCCAAGTTCGGGATCTTGCCGAGATGGGACGTGACGCAAGTCCACAACATGCAAAAAGCCTTCGCGGATACCGATTTCAACGGCTACCTCGGGAGCTGGGACACTTCTCAAGTTCGTAACATGAACCAAATGTTTGCGAACAACAAAGCGTTCAACGGTGATATTCGAAAGTGGAACTTTGAACACTTAGGTTCCGCCACTGGAATCTTTGACGGCGCCGACAAGTACAACGCCAAGTGGGAGTGTGGCTTCAAAGCGACTGGGATTATCGATTTCAGCTCGTGCCAATCGTCCGAAACGTTGAAAAAGCAAAAAGAAGTCGAAGACAGATTGCAACGCTCGCACTTCGTCTCGAACCCGGAATACAACCCGGAAGAAGAGAACGCGGTGCAAGAAGATTCTGAACCGCTTTCTTCGGCGACGGCTTTTGATGACGAAAACGCGGAAAAGTACGCCGCGGAAAGAGAGCAAGCTTTCAACGAGCAAGTCGAGGAAGCGAACGAAAAGGAAGGGTCCGGTGGTTTGTTGCAGAAGCTTTTTGGGGGCGGTAGTTCTTCCTCAGCCGCACCAAAAGAAGAACACGAGTTACCAACGGCAGCAGCAACTACAACTGTTTCCAATGATGGCGATTACGAAAGTAGCAACGAGCGACCGACACCAACAGCACCAGAAGAACTCGCCAAAGATGACGCGAGTTCCTTAGCATCTTCCGATGACGACGACCGAACGACGAGCTCCTCCTCCTCCTCCTCCTCCTCCTCCTCTTCTTCCTCGTCGTCGTTTTCCTCCAAAACCTTCACGGAGAAGGATTTAACCGATGAGAACTTCAGACGGCAAGTCGCTTTGTGTTTAGCAGAAGAGCCGAAAAAGGGCGATTGCATGGACAACGAGTTCGGGCCGATGATTTCTTGGGACACGTCGAAAGTCACGAACATGTACGAAACGTTCCAGAACCCTCCGATGTTAGTCGAGGGTGATGAATCCTCTTCATTCAACGGCGACTTATCCAAGTGGGACACTTCGCACGTCACCAACATGCGAAGAATGTTTAGCAACGCCAAGGCGTTTCAAGGCGGCGACTTGAGCAAGTGGGACACCTCTCACGTGCAAGACATGTCGCAAATGTTTTCCGGCGCGAACTCTTTCGACGGCGACATTAGCTCCTGGGACACCTCTCGATGCGAAGACATGCACCACATGTTTGAAGACGCGCAACTGTTCAACCAAGACATTGGCAAATGGCAAGTCGGCAAAGCTTTGAAAATGCGCTCGATGTTTCGCAACGCCGAAAGCTTCGACCAAGATTTACGAAAGTGGTCGGTGGCCAAAGTCGCCGAGCAAGAGGACATCTTCAAAGGCGCGAGCGCGTTCAACGACAAGTTCGAATGCGCGTCCAAGCACGATGGTCCAATCGTCTCGTGCAAAGATAAGAGCGAAAAGACGAAGGACAAATCGAACAACAACGTGTTTTCCAAAATCTTTGGTTAACAACGCGACGAGCGGAGCTGCTTTTCGCGAAAGAGATCTCATCATCAAAAACACGCGGCGAAACGAGCGAAAGAAAAAGAGAGTTTTTTTCATCACCATTATTAAAGAGAGAAGAGAGTTACTATTACACACACACATAACACATACATTAGCATTTTAAAGAGAATCTGTACTTACGAATATATTATCATATATACTCGCCTTGGATTCGTTGACCTTTCGAACATCCATTTGATTTAGGGTAGTGGTACCATCTTAAAGCCTCTCATTAAAGGTGCGACTGTCCTTTCGTCAAAAACCGCGATCCGATCGATACACCTCGAAGAAAACAAAAGAACGTCTCGCGACGCTGTTATTCATCGACTCCTTCGTCTCGGTAAAGTCATCTCAAAGTCGCTTCCCTCTTTAGTGGCGCGATTTTTTCCCGTCATCTCTTACCTGATTGGAGAGATTATTTAAGCCGCGGGCGGTACAAATGGTTTCACCTTTCGTGTCCACGTTCTCGCACTCGGGGGAGCGAGTGCCCTTAATCCACGACGCGAACAACAACATTAAAAGCGACGAGGAAGAGGCAAAGAATGACGACGCGAAGATGAAGACCACCACTTTTACCACCGCGTTCGCTTTCGTCGCCTTTTTATCGGCGTGCGCGTTCGCCGTTTCTTCCCTTCGGGGAAACAAAGGTTCGTCTGGTGTGTCTTTGCTCGGTTCGTCACAGTCGCAATCGGCGAAGGAAACGATCACGCTCGTCACCGGATGCTCCCCGAGAGATTTAATCTACAGCTTAGATTTCGACCCAAGCACGTGGACCGGGAAAGTCGGGGCGAAATTAATCACCTCGGGAATGTCCAGCGAGTTTCTCTACGAAAAAGCTTTAGATATGACGGAAGTCGCGTGCGGCGTGTACAGCGCGGAATACGCCATGGCACCGAACGCGACGTTTGGGTTTTTCTTGTACCAAGTTGGAAATTCGACGACGAAATATATGTCCGATATTGGCGCGCAAGTTGAAAACGGGCCGATTAAGCAATCGGAGATCGCCGCGCACGCGTGGGCGAACCAAAATCAGGCGAGTTTGGAGAACCATTTAGATTCGAGCGGGACTTTAGAGCAAGGCGAGATTACTGATGCGGAGGAAGACGTGCAGTATTCCGATTTGGCCGCGTACAGAGCGGCCGTGGAAAGCGGACACGTTGACAAAAACGGACACTTGGTGACAGAAGCCGATCCGGAGAACATCAAGATGGCGCCGCAGATGCCGGCGGGATACGGGCAAACCGAATATTACGATTGGGGCGCGTGGTTGAAATACATCGTTCACGGGGTCGAACACGCTGAAAATCAAATCGAATGCGATCCGAGCGCAAACACGTGCACGTTACAGCACTGCTCGAAGTGGCAGTGCACGGATTACACTAAGCCGTGTCAAGAAGGCATCACCGGTTGCACGCACCCGAAAGATTTCATGAGCGAGGCGAAATTGGGAAGGTTAGGCACCGTGAAGAGGTACAAGAACCCGAAATCGATGCCAGCGAGAAGAGAAAAGAGGGAGTGGGCGCCAAAAGAGGTGAGAGAGTTGAAGAAGAAGAAGAAGAGTTCTTCAGAGACTGTTCCTTCCGCTTCTTCGTCGACTTTGAAGACTTTGAAAAAGCACGGCATCGAGCAAGTCGGGGAGCGTGTCATTTTAAAATCCGCGCCTTCTTCGTCGACAAAGGCCACAAAGAAGTCACGCAGTCACTCAAAAACAAAAGTTGTCGTCGATGAATACGAGCAACCGTCAGAAGACATCGTCGAAACGATTGTTGAAGACATCGCAGAAGACGTCATCGTGCCAACTTCTAACGTCGCGGCGAGAGCTTTCCACTGGGACAAATCCGCGGCTGGAAGTCGATCCGTTCGAAGAGCGTTGCAATCGTTTCCGTCGATCAAGAACGGGATGTTTTCGTACACTCCAGCGCACACGACGCAATCAACGCCGCAGCTTGGTTTAGGTCGACTGTACCCGTCGAGTTTGATCAACTACATGGCTGATTGCAATACGAAGCATTTGCACGTGACGAACAACGGCAACGCAAACGTGGAGTATTACCCGAGAATAAACGATGTGTCAAACGCGGGTAGGGTGTACATCTTTGGTGCGTGCTTCAACTCGCGCGATCAGAACACGTGCGCGGTGCCGTCGGATACGCATCCGGCGGGGTGTAAAGACGCCACGGCAGGTTCGCAAACGAACACGAACACGGCGACGACGACTGGAAACACGCGAAAAGGCAACGCGGCTGAGCAATCGACGGTGTCAACCGCTACCGATATTGAAGACGAAACGTTAACGAATACGGATGAAACCGGAGATGCGTCGGCGGCGGCGGCGACGACGACCTCTATCGCTTCGCAATACACGCCAATCACCAACGCGAACATCCACGAAGCCGTGACTGAATGCCTGGGTTACGAACCGCTCGCCGGTGAATGTCCGCAGAGTCAATATGGCGTCATGTCCGATTGGGATGTCTCTCGCGTGACGAACATGGACCAATTATTCTACGACCCGCCACGCGTTGGCGGCGATAAGATGAAATCATTCGACGGTATGCTCGGCGATTGGGACGTGAGTTCCGTCACTTCGTTCGAGAAGATGTTTAAAAACGCTAACGCGTTTAAAGGCACGAACTTGTACAACTGGGACGTCTCGTCGGCGACGAACATGCACGGTATGTTTGAACATGCGGAAAGTTTTGTCGCGAGAATTTCCGGGTGGAACGTCGGAAACGTCAAAACTATGGCCACCATGTTCCAAAACGCTTTGAGCTTCAACCAACCGCTGAAGGATTGGGACGTTTCCTCCTGCAAAGATTTCGCGCGGATGTTTTCCGGCGTTTTCGAAAGCGGTTTCGCGCAAGACGTCTCTACGTGGAACACCAGAAACGACGCCAACATGAACAATATCTTTTTCCACAACGATGCGTACGCGGCGAAATTTACGTGCGCGAACGCCGATAGTGGGCCACCGAGTTCGTGCAAAGCAAAATCGGTCTCAGAAATGATCGCCGCGGCGATGGGTACGGACGAAGAGGACGGGAGAAAGTTCTCAAAAAAGCACTCTTCTTCGTCTAAACGCGGCACCACCAGTAGTAGTCATAGCAGTAAGAAAGCGTCATCAAAGTCGAAGAAAGATAACGACGTCGAGTTCGTTCCGCAAGTCCATTCCACCGCGGATTCCGAGGCGGAGGATATGGTGATGGAAGCGACTGAAGTCGCTCGAGGGGGGAAATCTTTGTTCAACAAGTTCGGCTCGTTCTTCGGAAGTACCGGCGGTAAAAAATCTGAAGAAAAAGACGACGAGTTGACGTACGCGGATTACAACTCCGAAGATTTATACGGCGCGACTTCGCAAGAATCCGAGGGTTTTGATGCCACCTCCGAGGAAGCCGGAGGAGGAGATCAAAACGTCCTCGACGGCGTCGTCGCGCGCGAAGAAGAAGAAACGAAAGAAGAGGAAGGTCAACTCGGCTCGGACGAGAACGAGGAAGAGGAAGAAGAAAACCTCGACGAGTGGGGAGAACCGCTGAACAAATACGCCTCCGACCCGGTGAAGCCTAGAGTCATCCGCCAAACCGGTCACGTGGACTTGTTCGGAACTTTATCTTCTTCTTCTTCGGAGAAGAAGAAGACGAAGAAAGCGCTACACAAGCACTAATGCCTCGTCGCGGCGACGAGAGACGAGAGACGAGAGAGGAAGGACTGAAAGTCTCTCCTCTTTTATACACACTGTACACTTAAAACCACATCACGACATTATTATCATCATCATCATTCTTAGACATTAACGACGATTGTTTTAATCCACATTATTACTATTATTATTTACACACGTACATATCGTCGTCGTCGAGACCGTTCTCTTCGTCTCGTCTCCCAAGTACGAAGCGATCCCTAAACTGAAGCGAGATTGAAGCCGCGGCCAAAATTCAATCCGTCTGCACTTTTCCTCCCTCGACTGCTTAAAGCGCGCTCGAGTTGCAGTTTCTGTTTCTTTTTCTTATTATCGCACATATAATGAACACCACTGTTACGAATACTGCGGAGGAGAAACCGCTTTTGGCGAAAGCCAGAGGATCGTTGGACTCTTCTTCCTCCGCGTCGACGTCTCTCGAAAAGAATGGATTTTCCCGCGCGAGCAAAATGGTTGCCGGCGCGGCCGGTCTCGCCTTGGTCTCCGCCGGGACGCTTTCCGCGTCGAGAGCGCACCAAGCGTTTAACGGTCTCGGTTCTGCGGCATCTGCGGACGTGGTCACGTTAACCTTGGGGTGTTCACCGACCGATTTGTTATCTTTGTTGCCGTTTGAACCGAAAAGCTGGACAAAGGCTGAGGTTGGAGTGAAATTCGTCTCCTCCGCGATGTCGAAAACGTTTGATTTCTCACGAGCGAAAGAGATGGTTTCGACGTCGCAATGCGGGGTGTACCAACTCCCGTATCAAATGAGCGAGAACAGCAAGTTTGGTTTCTATTTATACGAGAAAGGGAACCCGAGCAATCACATGTCAGACATCGGCGCGCAAGTGAAGGGCGGTCCGGTGACGGAGTCGTCTATTCGAGCGGCGGGGTGGTTGAACGATAAGAACGCGGCGACGAAGAACGCGAAGACGATCGACATCGAGGACATGCGTAAAGCGGCGAAGAAAGACGCGCAAGATGCGGATGCCGCGGCGAAGAGAATCGCGGAGAAGACGTTTCACACCAAGACGGAGACGGTGACGCAAAGAAGCGCGGCGGCGAGCGGCGACGAAGTCGTTTCCAACCTCGGCTTGGTCGAAACGAGAACGTATTCTAACTTTAACGGCAACGCGAGAATCAAGTCCGACACGATTGCTTGCGATGGTTTGAAGAAAACGTGCACGTTGAAATCGTGCGCCGGTGCCGCGTGTACGGAATACACCAAGCACGACTGCGACGCCGGCAAGCCGGGGTGCAAAGTCTCCGCGGATTTCAAAAACCCGGCGGATGTTGCCGTGAGAACGACCGAGGAGAAGAAGTTTTTCCAAGCGACCATGACGCCGCAAGAAAAGACGCGCGAGCAAAACAGAGATATGATCCAAAAAGCGCAAAGAGATTTGGGAACGACGGTGGAAGTGTTGCCGACGAGAAGACGCTTGTTGTCCAAGATTTTTGACATCAAGAACTCCGTTCAAACCTCGTTGCCGGAAATGGGCTACGGTCAATCCCATCCGACCAGAGTTATTAAGTATATGGCCTCGTGCACGACGAAGCACGTCACGGAAGATGCGGAATTCTACCCGAGAATCCACGACGCGTCCAACCCGGGCCACACGTACGTCTTCGGTTCGTGCTTTAACAACAGAGACCAACAAACGTGCAAGTTACCGACAGAAGTCTTGGCGCCGGGATGCCCGGGCTCTTCCGCGACTTTAGCCAAATCGGTGATTAACCCAATCACGAAAACGGCTTCTTTGTCTGGTGACTCGTTGCATTACTTGACGAATGACAACATCCAAATGGAAGTCGCGAAATGTTTAGGCGACGACCCGATTAAAGGCGACTGCCCGAAACAAAAGTTTGGCAAGATTTCCTCCTGGGACGTTTCCAGAGTCACGGACATGTCGCAACTCTTCGACCACCCGCCGTTGAAGAACAAAAACGACCGATATTCTTCTTTCAACGGTGATCTCGGCAACTGGGACGTCTCGCACGTCACGGACATGAAGTTGATGTTTAGCCGCGCCTTGGCGTTTGAAGGGAAGAACATCAACAAGTGGGACGTCAAGAATGTCGAAAACATGTCTGGTATGTTTAAACACGCGGATAGATTCAACGCGATGATTTCTGGCTGGAATACTGGCAAGGTGCGCAAAATGAACGTCATGTTCCAAAACGCGTTTGCGTTTGACCAAGACATTTCTCGCTGGGACGTCTCTCAAGTGAATGATTTCACGAGAATGTTCGCGGGTACCTTCGACAAAGGTTTCGGTCAAGATATTACCAGCTGGAGCGTCAAACCGCACGCGAGACAAGTCGACATGTTCTTTGAAGCGTATAACTTCCAATCGAAGTTTGTGTGCGACCACGTCGACCACGGACCAATCTCCTCGTGCGTCGGCGCAGCCGCGAGCGCCGGGAAGAGCGAATCCGAATTAAAGGAAATGGCCAAGAAGAAGGCGGCTGAAGACGAAGCCGACGATGACACCGACGTCGAAGAGAAGGCATCCTTCTTCGGTAGATTCAAGCATTGGTTGCAAAACTAACTTTTTTCGTGTTACAAGATGCAACTTCATCACCTTTTAAAAATTTTATTATATATGTTGTTATTAAATGTAAAATTATTATATTCCATTACTAGGAACACCAGTTACTAGTTCTCTATCTCTATCTACATCATCACCTTCCTACGCGGCGGCTTGCCTGTGTTTCTCTTCTCTGTATCTATCTATCTATCTATCTATTATGCGTGTATCCTCGTTTTCTTATTCTACATCTTATTCTAACATCTCTCGCGCCAACACGTTCGCCAACACCGCGTCGTCCATCTCCACCTCGTCGCACCCACCAACGCTCTCCGCCAACGCCGCCGCCAACATGTGTTTACACATCAACTTCTCGTCCCTGGAAACCACGTCCCACGTAAAACCTTTGCACGCGCAAAAATGGTCCGGGTACGTCAGATGTTGTTGTTGTTGTTGTTGTTGTTGTTGTTGTCCGCCGCCGCCGCCGCGGTAGTCGTCGTTCATCGTCGCGCCACCACCATTCATACCACCACCACCACCACCACCATTCGTCGTCGTCGTCGTCGTCGTCGCCTTCACCGCGTACACCGTTCGTCTCGATTTTTTCCCGATAAACCTCGTCACCCCTCCTCGACTCGAGGCGACGTCCAGCGCTCTCCCCAAATTCGTCTCGCCAAAGATGCACTCCAAAGCGACCAAATCCGTTTCGCTCAAGCCTTTCTTTTTCTCGCGAATGTCTCTGAATATCGCTCGAGCGATGTTCCCTATCGAGCACGCGTTTTGCACGCCGCGTCCTCCGTGTTTTTCGGTGAGTCGTTCGATGTCTTCGTCTTCCTCTTCTTCTTCTTCTTCTTCATCCTCCGTGTCGTTGTCTTCGTCTCGGTTCGCGTCGTTTCCAATTTTGAATGTCTCTCCCTCCCCGCGCAAAGTTTTATTCGCGCGTTTTGTACTACGCGTCGTCGTCGCGTTGTTACTCGTCGCGTTTTCGTGACCCCCCATGCCGTTGCTTTTCCTCCTCGACGAATTCGTCAAAGTCTTTTGTCCGAGACTGTCGCCCACACCCATGAACGCCGGGTACGCCGACCCGGAGATGCATTCGTCCTCAACCGTCATGTGATTTCTGGGGGAAACGCAGATTCTCGTTCGCGCCTCACAGAGGTGTTTGTTGTTCGCGCGGCGTGTACACAACAGTTTTGAGTCGATTTTTACGGGACGCTTTGCAGAGGAAACAACGAAAGAGAGAGTCATGCGCGAGGAGGAGGCGACGCAGGAGAGGAGGAGGAAGACGACGACGACAAGCGTGGAGAAGAAGCACAAAAGGAGAATCATCTCGAGGGGCGAAGAGAGCGAAGAGAGCGAAGATGATTCAGAGGACGACGACTTTGACGGGAAAGACGACGACGACGAAGAGAAAGACGAAAAAGCGTTGAATGCTACGAATAACGAGAGAAAGATGGTGAAGAACAATAACGACTTTGACGACACTCCCGTTTATTCCGCCGATGCCGCCGCGGATGCGCTCGCGACGACGACGAATGAGACGACGGTTGAGAAGAACGAAACGAACGGCGACGACGACGACGCGAAGACGAATGAGACGACGAAAAGGAGGAGTCTTCGAAACGACGCCTACGCGCGAAAAAAAGAGCGTCTTCGTCAAAATCGATTCGGCGTTCCAGCGACGGCGCTCGTGACGTCTGTGGTACACAAACTCCGCGAAGCGTCTCGAGCGTTGATCGACCACTTGAGCAAAGGAAGAGACGAGGCCGAACGGATATTCGAGAAGATTGGAAGTAGCGCGGAGGAAACGAAGTGCGCCGCGCACGAGATTGAGAACGCGAGCAAAGAGATCGACGATTTGTTGCGCACGCTCGTAGACGCGGGAGTACGTCCCGCAAAGGAGGAGAAGAAGAAGGAGAAGAAGAACGTCGTTCGCGGCGGCGGCGCGTAAAGGCGCACGAGACGCTCTCGGTACGCGCGAGCGGATACTACTCCTCATAGCACGTACGAATAGCACGTAATACTAGCACAATCCGAGTAGACAGTCGCAAATGAGCGTTCGCACGAAACGTGTTCTTCGCGGTGTGCGACTTTCTTGCGTCTTAAAACATCGCGATCAAAGTAGTCTCTCGCCTTCGCTTCGTCTTTTCGTTTGTTTCTTCGAATCTCGTTGGAAACCGAATGTGCGACACAAAACGACACTTTGAACGGACTTTTGCAACGACCACAAAGAGACAGAACATTTCAACGACGACAACAACAACAACATGTCGACGACACCGAACGAACGCGTGGTGGTTGAAACTTGTGCGGCGAAAAGTCTCGATGATGATGACGTCGTTTTAGAGATGATTCGCGCGTGTGCGCACAAAAACCAGTGCTATTCCTGCGGCGAAGATGAATCCGTCGTCGACGAGAAAATCGTCAACGACGAGTGCGCGTACACGTTCGCGTCGCCGTTCGTTCTTTCTAGTTGCGAAAAAGAACAACAATGTCGTGGGATTTTCGTGAACATGAAAACGCGTCGCGCGGTGAGCAGGAAGTATTTACGCCTGGATTCGAGAAAGACGAACAGGCAAGGTTTGTATCTCGAGAGACGGTTTCGGAAGGTTTTCGATGATGTCAAAATCGAGGAAGACGAGAAAGAAGAGAAGAGAAAAAGTACTACTATTACGAAACTGGGCGTAGGAATACACGGCGGATTCGAAGAGGAAGATTTCGCGAAACCGAAATATACAGTCGCGAAGGAGGAAAGGATCGTCGTGTACGATTGCGAGCGAGACGTGATCTTGGCGGGAATGAAGGTGGATTTTGAAAAGGATCGTCAAACGGAGGAGGCGCGAAACGACGACGCGTCGTCAAAGTTGCCGACGGTTGTTTTCGAGTGCGCGAAAACCATCTCGAAAAAGGAAGGTTACGACGCGAAGAAGGACGTGATGGCGAGTTGGGAGGACGTGCCGAATGTTTCCAAGTATAGCGAGAATTTAGTGCAAGTGAAGAGCGAAGGGAAGACGAGGATTTCGCCGGATCCAAAGACGTGGAAATGTTTTGAAACCGGGGAGACGACGAATTTATGGTTGAACTTGAGCGACGGCGTCATCGGAAGCGGGCGCAGACATTTTGACGGGAGCGGTGGAAACGGGTCCGCGTTGAGACATTACCAGAGCGAAAAGACGAAAGGAAACGAGTATCCGCTGGTGGTCAAGTTAGGCACGATTACGCCGGACGGGGCGGACGTGTATTCCTACGCCGCGGATGAAGACGACGCGGTCACCGATCCCAAATTGGCCGAACACTTAAAATTTTGGGGCATCGATATCATGTCGCAAGTGAAAACTGAGCAAACGATGAACGAGATACAAATCGATAAAAATCGAACGTTTGAGTTCGACGCGATCACGGAGCACGGGAAGGATTTAAGAGAAGTCAGCGGTGAGGGGTTGATTGGATTGAGAAATTTAGGGAACTCGTGCTACGTGAACTCCGTCGTGCAAGTGATGAAAGAGTGCGCGAACGTGAGGAAAGTGTTCGCGGACGAAAAGCAGAAAGAGCACGTTTTTGAAACCGGAAACAGTGGTGGAGCCAAAGCAATCGAGAACGATCCGTTGGCGCAAACCGTAAAACTTTTTTCCTCGTTGACTTCCAGCGAGTACGCGCGGACGAGCGAAGAACTCTCGGACGAAACGCAAAAGAAACAAGACTTGCGAGGATTAGCGGAAGGTTTAGCGCCTCGAATGTTTAAGCGGTTGATTGGAGAAGGTCACGCGGAGTTTTCCACCGCACGACAGCAAGACGCGCGCGAGTTTTTCGAGCATTGCTTAGAGATGTTTGACAAATGGCAAAAAGACGGAGTTCGCGAATCTCGGTTTTTCGCCAACGAACACGCCGGTGGTGTTGCTCTTAGTTCAATTAGCTCCGAATTTCAATTCGAGACTTTAGCAAGGACCGTGTGCGGAAGCTCGCACAAAGCGAAGTTCGAAGTAGGTTCGCACACAGTTTTAGATATGTGCGTACCGAGAGAAAAGGCGGTGAAAATAGAAACCACCAAAGAGGAACTAGAAACGGCCGCGTCAAAAAGACAAAAGAAGGAAGGCGAAGAGGACGCTCCCGCACCGTTAGAAGTTCCGTTTGCGACGTGTTTAGAAACGTTCACGCAAGAATCTATCATCGAAGACTATTATTCGCCGGCAATTCAAGGGAAAACGTTTGCGACGAGGAAGACGTTTTTGAAAACTTGTCCGAACGTGTTGGCTCTGTGCGTGAATCGATACTACGTCGGCGACGATTGGAGACCGACGAAGATGGATTGCGTGGTGAACGTTCCGGAAAGACTCAACATCGAAAGTATGCGAGTTGACGAGAAAAAAGACGTGGATGCATATGAATTGTTGCCGGAAGACGTGGACATGGATGCGAATGCGGCGGCAAATGCAGCCCCGGCGGCGAAGGAAATCACCGCGGACGACGCGATTGTCGCGCAGCTCGTCGCCATGGGTTTTAGCGAAAACGGGAGTAAACGCGCCGCTATCGCGACAAGCAACGCGAGTGCGGAAGTCGCCATGGAGTGGGTTTTTGCACATTCCGAGGACCCAGATTTTAATGACCCGCCGGTGACCACTATGGATTTGAGTAAAGACGTCGACAAAACGAATAGCGTTTCGGTCGAAGCGATTTCGCAACTCGAGTCGATGGGATTTTCGAGCGCGGCGAGCCGAACGGCGTTACGCGTGAGTGGGAATAGCAACAGCGTCGAAGCGGCGTGCGAGTGGCTCTTCGCAAACATGGACAATATCGACGACGCGTGCGCGAAAGCTGAACGCGAGTTGGAGGAGAAAGAACAAGCTGGAAGAGACGCGTCATCGACCGATGATACTACTACGAACGAAATAATCGACGGTAAAGGCGAGTACGAGTTATTCGGCGTGGTCAGTCACATGGGTTCAAACACGGCGTGCGGTCATTACGTCGCCCACGTCAAAAAGAACAACCAGTGGATTCTCTTCAACGACGAAAAAGTTGCGGTCAGTGAAAGCCCGCCCCTCGGATTAGGCTACTTGTACTTTTTCCGAAGACTTTGAGCGAACAGAACTAACTACAGTACCGACGACGTAATAGTTTTTTTAATACATCGTCGAGGACTGCGTACCTAAACTCGACGATAAATTCTAAACTTCTAGTATTCCGCTTTGAAAAATGGCCACAGCTTTGGTCGGCTTCGTCCAAACTAATTTGCTCGTCGCCGCTCTCTCGTCGCCCACGCGACTGGCGACGAAATTCCACGCTTTCACTTGACTCGACGGCGAAAACACCGGCGTGCTCGCTATTTTCGAAATCACGTCCAAACTCTCTCGATCGACTCGTCCGAAAATGATATTCTTCCCGTCTAAACTCGGAACCGGCGCCGGTCCAGTCGTTATTATAACTTCACTATAAACGTTGCCATCGAAGGGACTCGCCGTCCGACTTCCGTCGTAACTCAACGCCAACGAAACCGTGCCCGGTTTCAAATGGTTCCCGCGAAACGCCGACGCCTTTGTTAAATCCGCGTTTCGCTCGCCCGCGCTAAACGTCCCCTCCGGTACCGAAACTTGTCCTAAACGTTTGCTCCCGTTCGCACCAAACGCGATAAACTCTCCTTTCCGTATGTCGTGGAAAACAGTTCGGTCGTACGCGCCGCTCTCGACTAACTTGCGAAACATTTTCTCCGTATCTGGACACTTTTTCCCATACAGACCAATTTTCACTCTCCCGATTTTCTCGGCGTCTCCTACCGAACACACCGCGTCTCCACCCAACGCCCTTTCCGCGCGAACGATAGATTCGCACAGGCCGATGTCAAAGTACGCGCAGGACGTTATTTCATCTTCTTCACTCCACTCCTCAACAGACTTTGCGTCGGCATCATTCAACAGAAGGGAGAAAAAGACAACGAACGCGCTCGTTAAAGAAGGAAAGGAAACCAACAACGCTTCGCGTCTTCTGCTTTTCCTCTCAAAATTCGTCGTCGCAACAACAACAGTCTCATTACTTTTGCGCTTCTCTCTTTTCCTCCTCGTCTCTCCTTTTCCTCCTCCTCCTCTGTCGTTCTTCAAAGAGAGCGCATTCGTATGAAAGAAAGCAGAGGGGGAGAGAGAAAAGGTCGACGGCATTTTTTTCAAAGGCACCCTCTTTTTTTTTTTGAAGACACAGTTCGCCTCATTAAGTAAAAAGAAGAAGCGCAAACTTTTCTCTCATCTCTCTTCTTTGTTTTAGTACACGCGTTTAAGAAGAAGAAGCGCGTAATAAAAGTCGTTCTTATTAAAAACGAAGACATGTCGCCGACGCACAGTAAGAAGTTTTGTTGTTGTCGTTCTTTTTTTGTCCTCCGCTTTTGATTGATGATTTTGATTTCGTTCGATTGAATAATACTACGTGAGGAAAAGCTTGAAAATTGTTGGCACTTTTATATATAATATTGACGCGCACTTTCTCTTCTTCTTCGGTCTTCTTTTCCGGCGGTCGATACTACTCACGCGTCGTAAAGGTATATGTTTCGCGAACAATAAAGGCGGCGCGGGGAAAACGTTCATGGCGTACCAACTGGCGTGCGAAGCGGCGCGCGCGAAACCAGATTCCAAAATTTTGGTCGTTGATTTCTCAATATATTCGGATATTTCAGCGTTGTTAATGGGAGGGTCCTCGCGAGACGGCTTCGGGAGACCGATGAAAGGACTACAAGTGGCCGTGGATGCGGTGGATCCGGACGAACGAGCGGACGCGTTGGTTCGAGATTTAGAGTTGGCCGCGTTGAGGAAAAAGTTGAGGAGAGAAGACGAGGAGGCGTCCTCGTACGGGAGCGTGGCCGCCCCGGCGCAACAACATCGATCGATTTTTGGGGCGTATTTCACGCCGTCGCCGGGGAGGATCGAGCAAATGAAGAAGAAACAGGAAGAGGAGGAAATTGTGGATTTGACGAAATACGCGGCGCAACCGGGGAAGTATAACGAGAACGTTCCGAAGAACTTGTATTTAATCGCCGGGTGCGGGCAGGAGAGTTGGAGTTTGGAACACACGCAGGATATCGTCATGGACGACGGTTCAGGGCAGCAAGACATTCCTCTGTGGGCGAGAACTGGCGACGAGTGGTTTCCTGCCGCAAAGGAGATGGAAAAAGCGATTTTATCGTTGCCGAAGGAGTTTGATACGGTGTTTGTGGATACCGACCACCTTTCGGCGTGCGTTTTGACAAAGTTGGCTTTGGCTTCGGTGAAATCAGTTGTCGTCCCGTTGTCGTTCGACGACGTTGATTTTAATCGATTGTTTCAAGACGTCACCAAGAACGCCTTGTTCCAAGACGTGATGATTGATATGGACATCAAGAACCAGTTGAAAGCGAGAGTGAAGAAAATGGTGTTCACTCGCGTGGACAAAACGGCGAACAAGCCGACGTCGACGCCGCGAGGCATTCACTCGCCGTTTACGCCCACGAAAACGACGCAGGCGCAAATGGACGACATGGCGCAACAAATGTGGGCGGCGTGTGAACACAGCGAGTACATCAAGAGTCTCTTTTCCGGCATCGAGGATTTAAAACCAGAAGGAGGGAGCTTAACGCAGACGTTCGTGAGAAAGTACTTTTCGACGTTCAAGTTAGTGCCGGATTTGGCCGCGAACATTTCGAAAATGAACGGGGTGCCTTTGTGCGTGATGACTGGGGACACGTATACCGCCGCGAGTGGTTTGAGTGGGAAATCCGACGCCGGGAGTTTGACCGCTTTGAAAGTGGAGTTACAGTACGAGTGCCAAAGCATTTTGGACGACACTTTCAACGCGCCAGTCACGGCTTCGTAAGAAGAAAAGAAAGAAAAGGGGGATAGGTAGGTAGAACAGCAGCAGCAGGAGGAAAAGGAACACATACACACACACAGAGAGAGAGAGAGAAAGAGAGAGACATAGCGCGCGAAACTTTAGTCGCGCGAGTAATATATACGTAATATAACACAGAGAGACAAAAACATCTTTTTGAATTTCCATTCATCAAAGTACATTACAAAAATTTCTTCTATCGCGCTATAGCAGGTACCTGTACACATATCGTATCGTACATGTATTCCTTTTTTCTTTCTACTTGTTATTGTTATGCTCTACTAAACCGCAGTATTTCGGCGGTGACTGTGCGAACGTCGCAAATGTGATCGCAAATGTTGGGAATGCGACGAGTTCGCGTGCGCCTGTTTCCTTTGCTCCGCGAGCGCGATGGTGTGAATCATCAAAAGCGCTTGCACGCAATAACAAACGCTGCCCATGACGTAGCCAACAAACAACCACAACGCACCTTTTACAAAACGCGCGTGATCTGCTTTGATATCGTGGTTTGTTGGAAAGTCATTGCCATACGGCGAGCTCGATGCGTTACCGCTGCTATTCGGCGTCGTCGTATGATTATTGTTCGCCATCTCATCGTAGAGTCTTTCTAATACCATCGATACCATCGATGAGGACACGGTTTCGTTATGCGTCGTCGAAGAAGTAGAAGGCGCGCCGCTCGCCATGCTATTCGCCACTGCAAACGTTGACGCTGGCGGTGTCATTATCGCCCCGATTAAAAATAACCACGATCCGATTAAGGAATAAAATGAAATTTTTTCGTGCGCGCCGTTTGGTAACAGAAAAGGATTCCACACCCACTGGCGTTTACTCGCGCACCAATAAAACCACGAGCCGAAGAGATAAGCTAACGCACCGCAGTGCCCAGTTCGCACTTCGACTACGGTGGACATTTGCACGAACTGCTTTCGATCTTCCGAGGAATCAAAGTGCGTGTGATACCACCAGTGACCGTGATGCGTACTGTTCGTATTCGCGTGTATTGGAACGGTAACCCAGTGCGCGGAATCTGCAATCACCATCGTCGCTATGATTTCGGCGACGAACAAACCGCTTCCGATTAACGTCAACAGCGCTCCAATCAATTCTAACTTTCTCGTTCGTTTAATCCACTCGTCGTTATTTTCTCTCAACCACATCTGTCTGCTCGGTTCCATCTCGCGTGTTCGTTGTTCAAACAAAACCACGTTCAAATCGTTCTCATCTCGTATTTGCTCTCTCAATCTTGCATCACCCCCGAATTTCACGCGTCGCTTATTTTTCGCTCTCGAGTACTTCCTCTTTGCTCGGTAGGACGCCCACAGCGTTAACGCGCTCGCAAAAAAGAAGAAAAAGCCGCCGATTAAATACGGAACCAGTTCAGCTCTCACGTACATCTCTGGGTTTCTCGTCACCCGGCGAAAACACGAACACGCGGAACCGACGACGCAAAACAAAGCGGCGAATAAGAAACACATGGCCACCCACCAAGACAACGAATCAAACTTCCAACACCAACGGAACCGAAACAAACAGTAGTTTCTCGGGTCTTCGATAACACTCGTATTATTAGTATTAGTATTAGTATTCGCCCCTGTCGAAGGATGCACCGCGAGTAAAGCGATGTCGTCCTCATCGATTGAAAGCGTTTCGTTTTGTTCTTTGTCTCCTTCTTCATCTTCGCAACATTCTTCGCCGCCCGAGACGTCGGCATCGTCATCCTCATCCTCCTCCTCGGACGACGACGAAGAAGAAGAAAAAGAAAAAGAAAAAGAAGAAGAACGGGGACGATGTGCTTCGGAATCTGACTCCGAGGATTCAGAAGAACAACTCCTCTCGATCTCCTCTCCGTCTTCGTTCACTTTCACCCTCTCTTTCGTCCACGGGTCTCTCCTGTACACGAAAAATCCTTCCTCCTCCTCTTCTTCTTCTTTCGCTCTTCGTCGTTTACGTCGTCTTCGTCGTCTTCTCTCGACGGGGTTTACGTTCATCATCGTCTCAAAGTTGGGTAAAACAAAAAGCACATTTTTGATAAGAGTCTTCTTCTTCTTCAGTGCTTCTCTTTTTTCAAACGCCTTTCGCGCGACAACAAAAACCGCAAAAGCCCAACACGACTACGAACAACGAAACCCCTCCTCTTCTTCACAGTCTTCCTCTCGACGAACGAGAGAACGAGAGAGAGACAAAGCCACCGCGTATTCCTTCAATCTCACACTTTACTCCGAGAGAAAGAAAAATGAAAAGAACGGAAGAAGAAGACGAAGAAGAAGCAAGAAGAGACGACAAAAAAAAAGTATTTAGGGTTTGAAAAAAAACACAGTACACTTTTTTCTCTCATCAATTAAATTCGTCAGTCAGAACTCGATCCGAGTTTTCTTTCGTCTCTTCGTCCTCGTCGTCATGACGAACGAGGAGGACCGAGAACCTCTCTTAGCGAGGAGGACGATTCAGACGACGACGACGCGAGCGAAGAAGACAAATAATACTAATTCGATTTTGATGAACAACACGGGGGAAACTTTTTATTCCTCGTTTACGTCGTTTACCTCGTGTACGTCCAGGTGGGGGAAGATGATTTTCATCTTCTTTTTGGCCGCGGCGACGATTGGAGGATTGCTCGGCGTCGATCTGTCGCCGCGCAGAAGGGATGATGATGACGATGGACGTTTACTCGCGCAGAAACAAAGGCATCGTTATCAGCAGCGGCATCAATTTGGCGAGGCATTATCATCGTCGTCGTCATCGTCGTCGTCGTCGACGACACAGGCGACGGCGAGATCCCCGGACGCGCTCGTGGAGAGTAAACAAGTGGAACCGGAACTGGCGTTTCACACGGAGGAGGAAATCGCGTCGGTGATCGCGGCGGCGTTGGAAGGCGACGAGAAAAAGACGAGCGACGAGAGGAACATGAGACGGAGGAGAGAGAATGATAACAACAACAACAACAACAACAACAACGAAGAGGTGAGTAGCAGCAGCAGCAGCAGCAGACGAGCGAAGGAAGAACCGATGATGGGGAAGAGAGAGGCGGACGACGACGACGACGGCGGCGGCAAAGAGAACGAAGGCGTCGACGCGGACGAGGCGGAGGCGAATGGGGAGAGGATTAGCATCGGAAGCGCCACCGCCGCCGACGGCGGCCCCGGCGGTTCTTCAGAAGATAAAGACGATCAAGAGGACGAAGCCGAGGAGCAGTCGCAAGCGGAGGAGGCTTCGAGAGCGTGGGATTTGAGCACGTATCTTAACGTGCAAGCGAATTCAGAAAATTCGGCGGAGAGTTTAGTGGCGTTGATTGCCTCCGTAGGAGGCGACGAGAGAGAGTTGGAGAGGTACGTGAAAGTGGTTGAACCAATTGACCCGAGCCAATGGCCGGTGAATATCGATAAAGCGATGTACGCGTTGAAGAGTATTTTTAGATTGAAAGCGAGAGCGGCGGAAGCGGCGCAGATGGAAGCCAAGCTGGGAAATTTCGTCAACGAAGACGAGATTGAAGATGGAATCGCGACTCGCAGAATGAGACGAAGAAGAAATTTGATGAAGGCAGATGAGGAGGAAATCGAAGGAGGTAAACTCGGGTACTTTCAGATGGGTAAATTCGTGAACGACGTGATCAAAGGAAAAGTGAGCGAACAATCAAACGAAGATGATGAAGAGGAAGAAGATGATCAAGATTACGATGAAAAAGCAACTTCAGGCAGCTCCTCCACCCAATCCATGGGGGCTTCGTTAGGCGACGAGAAAGAGAAGTCACTTTCTTCGTTCGACGATTTAGAGACGAGCTCTTTGGGCTATTTCGACTTCAAAAGTTTCATCGACGACATGCTCTCGAATCATCCGGAAAAGAAGACCATAGACAGCGACGATGGAGAAGGCATTTCGTATTTAGGCACTGGCGATAACGAGGACGAGAAGGAAACGAAGAAGAAACAAAAACTTCCCTCGCTCGGGTATTTCGATTTCAAAAAGTTTGTCGAAGACGCAATGAGTGAAGCGCCGAAACCGAAATACGAGCGAAAATTCATGGACTCCGAAAACGACAGTTCTGGCGTGTATTTAGATGCTGCGGCTGGCTCGACTCTTGGGGAGGCGCAACAACCGAAACTCGGCAAAGTGATCGAAGATACCTCCGAAACCATCGAAAGTTTGAAACCGCTTGGGCTCACCGCCGATGACGTGAAAGTTTTGTACAAAGCGTACAAGAAAGAGAAGAAGGAAAAGGAAAGTTTGCAGGATAATTCAGAGAAGAGTGGTAATAAAGTATCTGCATTGATTGAGGATGACGACGAGGAGATGACCTTGGCGAAAGAGTGGAACTTGAACAATTTGAGAGGCATGGGATGGTTCGAAGCGTTAGTCGACCGCGATAAAGAAACCGGTAAGTTATCCTCCAAGTGGTGGCAAACTGAAAAGATTCCAGAGTTGGGAAAACTCTTCTCTCACGTCTACCGATGGCAACTCGCTAAAGACGCGAAAAATGAAAAGGCTTTGATTTTGGACGCCGATGGTTTGTTAGACACGTCCAATCTCGCCATTCCCATGGACGCCATTCGAGTCATCTCGGCGCACGCATCGAACGATTTCGACGTCATGTTCTTGGGAAATCTGGGCACGAAAGATCCAATCTTTGAAACCTTCCCAGACTCGAGCGGTAACGTCATCGAGATCCGCAAATGGCAAGGAACGCAAGACGCGACCAACGCGAACGCATACATCGTCTCGGCGCAATTCGTGAACAATATTTTCGATTTTATTTTGAGCTCAGACATGAACGTGCCGAAGGAGAGTTTGGAGAACTGGTTAGGAAGAGTCGTTTGCGGCGCCAAAGAGCAACAACAACCGCAACAACAAGACGATTTAGAAGAAAACTCCTCCCTCGGTCTCGAATCGGCCGTCAACGAAGAGCTCTCGGAGGAAAATACTTTAGCCAAGAAACCAGTCGTCGGAAAACACGTGTTTAACTGCTACTCCGCCGCCGGCGTCCAAGTGAAGCCAACCGCTTCGTCATCGGACGCCGCTTCGAAGCGCCAACGCAAACAGCAACAACAACAACGATCGACCGCCGCTACCGCGGACGTCGTCGACGGTCTCGAAAGCGTCTCTTCTTCCGAAGAGAAAGGAGGTACAGACGTTCATCGAGCAGTCGCTTAATCATATATTATTCTTAGATTTTTATTAAATTAAAATAGTTTGTACTTCTGTCTTTGTAACGAAACAACTCACGCCACAACTCATTTCTCTCTCTCTCTCTCTCTCTCTCTCTCTTTCTCTCAACGCACTCGGTCGCGTCAACGCGCCGCGAATAAAAAAGAGGACGTAAACGTAAACGTAAACGAGTAGTAAACAACCACGACAAAGAATGAGAGTCAAACGCAAAACTAAAGTCCGGAAATACCTTCGATACTACCGCACAGTCCACGGGTTCCGCGAACCGTACAAAATTCTCCTCGACGGAAACTTCGTCTCCGCGTGCGTCGCGCGGAAACTGGACGATTCCGCCGCGCATCACGTGACCAAATTCTTATCCGCGAACCCATCGACGTGCAAAATATTCACCACGCGAGCGGTGAGGAAAGAGTTGGAGACCATGAAAGGCGAGGACTTCGCGGAAGCCGCGAATCAAACGCACAAGCTGTTGCTCGTGAATGAAAACGAAAACCCCTCAGGAGGAGGAGGAGGAGGAGGAGGAAGAGATGACGCGACGATGAAGAAGAATACGAAGAAAAACAACAGGAGCAGCGGGTACATAGAGAACGTCAAAGAGAGCATACTCGACGCGTGTAAAGAGGACAATCGAGAACGATTCATCGTCTGCACGCAAGACGGAGCGCTGAAAAAGCAGTTACGAAAGGAAAGCGCGAAAGTACCGATTATTTTCTGCCACGTGAGCGGGTTACAGATGGAACCGCCGGTGGACGCGGACAGTAAGAGCGGGTTTGCAGGACAGACGGAGAAAAACGAAGGCGTTTCGGAGAAAGAGATGCGCGCGTTGTTGACGGAAAGAGAAGGAGGAGAAGAGGAAACGAGGAGCATGTACGACGTGAAAACGAACGTTCGTTATAAGATGAAGAAGACGAAAGGACCGAACCCGCTGTCGAATTTGAAGAAGAAAAAAAGAGGTGGGCCTGATGGTCTGTCTGCGCCGGATGTGTCCACGCCAGGAGGCGGGAAGAAGAAACGGAAAAGACGTTGAGTAGGGACGAAAAACTTTTAGATTTTTAGTACTAGTTATAGCAGTAGAAGCAGCTCAAGTTGGTACCAGAATATTAGTGAATAAATATGTAACAACAACAACAGCAACAACATCATCACCATCATCATCATCATCGTCGTCGTCGTTGTCGTCGTCGTCGTCGTCGTCGTCGACGACGACGACGTCTTTGTCTTTGTCTTTGGTTTGTTTTATTCTTCCGGAACGACTTTGTAATCCATCTGCAGCTTCATCGTGCACACATTTTTCTCCTTACCGTCCGGAGAGTCCAATTCTACGTATTTATAACAGTGTCCGTATAATTTATGCGACCAGTTATCTTCCAACATGTGCGAAACCGCAATCGACGTGCTCGCGATCACGACGTATTTTGGATTTTCCTCGTGTCCTTTTCTCGTCGAAGGAGTTTTTTTGGTGGTTCCTTTTTCGTATCGTTTTCCACCGCTGTTGTTATCACCATCAACCGCGGCGACGACGACGAGGTTCTCCTTCTCCTCTTTCGTTCGCTCCACGTCTAAAACTTCAAAGTGTAAATACTCGCTCGGGTTTCGAATTTCAAACTCTTCGAGCATGTGCAAGTTGCGATAGGCATCTGGTTCGAGAATTTTTCCGTCCGGTAATTCGACTCGCATGATTGGAACGAGATGGCCTTCGCTCGTCCCTAACGCGACGGCGATGTGCGGGTTAAATTCGGACGGGTTTGGGTTTTTCAACTCCACGGACGGGGGAAACTTACGAAATTTCAGGGTTCCCGCGGAAAGAGAGGCGATGGCGACCATGGTTTTGACGACGATGCGATTGATGTGTAAAGTGCGTTTTTTTTGGCGAAAAAAAAAATAAGCGTTTCGAAAGAAAGGAAAGGAAGAAAAAAGGAAGAACGCAAACGCGAAAAGCGTGGTGGAGCGGAGGGGCGCCGCGGGGTAGATCAGCAGCACACTCATCTTTTCTTACAACGACGCGCGTTCTCACTAAACGGAAATTTTACTCTGTGCCGCGCATGGCGACGGCGACGAAGGCGATGACAAATACCGCGTACGTGATTGCAATGCTCGTCGCTTGCGCCTTCTTGAATGAAAATTTGTGCACGACTGGAACCAAAAACACGTAATACGCGGTGACTGCGATGCCGTATTGCATGAGCATTTTCATTGGCGTCGTGAAATTGATTGGGACCGAAATACCTCTCAATCGGACGATTACGATAGAAATACCGGAACCGACCGCGAGTTGCGTTCCCGGCGAGGCTAAGGAGGCGGTGACCGCCATTTTTGCGTGACCCATTCTGGCGACGGCGAGCATACCGGCCAAATCGCCCGCGCTCGCGCCCCATGCCATTAACGTGCCACCTAAAAGAGATTCTCGAATACCGAAGATGTGACCGAATGCTTGGAACATGAAGACAATTTCGTCGGCTAAAATGTGCATCCAGGCGATGCCGACCGTAAACGCGCAGAAGAGCATAATTGGTGAGGTTTTCGGATCGGCGCCTCGAGTGGGCGTTCTCGCGTGCGCGAGTCTCGCCCAGAACGCGCATATCGCAAATATAGCGTACGCGGAGAATTGTAATTCACCGTGTTGTCCTCGAACGTTGGCGCTTTTGTTCATTTTTTTCTCCAGTAAACTTCTCGCCGTGCCATCGAAGCCGAACAAAACAATGTCCAACATGCCCGTGGCGTATAAGAGGAACAACGGCGCGACAAACGCGATAACAGCGGCGTGCAATGGGCGCACGCGGCCACGGCTAGTAGATGGCATAGTCAACGACACTATAACAACGATCCATCCAGTCAACCACGTCGTTGGATCGTCCGACCATTTCTTCGCTCCGGATTGCATGGACAACCATCTTCGAAAAGAGGAAACGAGGGAAGAAAAATACTGCCCGGAAGAAAAACCATCCGAATGTCTTCGACTTTTAATAGCCGCTCCAACTCCTCTATTGCCCGAATCGCTAATACTGCCGCGTTGCGACCCTTGCGCGAACTTGCTGCTCAAGTTGTGCAGATTTTTGTTCGTCGTTGTTGCGACGCCGCCCCCACCTCTCGGAGAACTTATCGGCGAGTGCACGTACTCATCGTCCGAATCCTCGTCGTCGGTGATTTCATACATTCTGTGTAAATCCACCTGGTCATCGTCGTCTTCCCCGCCACCGTGATGATGACCAACTACTCCGTGTGCCATCTCCATGCTATTATTATTATTGTCCTCCTCGTCGCTCGCGTCTTCCAACACGTGGCTCTTCACCGTCTTCATCCCGCTACTATGTTTACCACTCTGACTACCGTGACCACTCCCGACCCCTTTCCAACTCATTGGAATCAAATCATCCACCCAATGTCTCCCGTAAATCACAAAGCACACGTAAAACGCGTACACACCTAAATACATAAATCCAAACGCGAACGAAATTTGACCGTACGAACACATGGCGTACGAAATCAACAACAACGCGCAGTAGTGTACGCAATCTCTCAAATACGGTACCGCTTCCACGGTAACCCCACTACCACCTGGCGAAAACACCACCGCCAACGCCTTACAAATCGAACAGACGTAAATCCCTGCCCCGACAGATTCGCTCATCGCCAAATTAAAATCCGGTTCCTCGCTGATACACATCGCCGCCAACTGCGTAAAAATGTCCGGCGCCGACCCGCCCAACGCCAACAACGTCGCCCCGGCGACGTCGTCCGGCAGTTTAAACATTTTCGAAATCGTTCGAATAGCGGGCGCAAAGAACACGTCCGCGACAATCGCAATCGCGCTGAACAAAATCCCGGCCCAGACGGCGAGTAAAGGCACTTTCATAAACGCCGGCACGGAGTCGTTGATGTCATCCGTGCAAAAATAAAACGCCAAGTAATCGATCTTCCCGGCTTCGCAGCGTTCGTTCAGTTTCGAGTGCCTGCACGGAGTGCGCGACGCGAACGGGCGACACCCGAGCGCGTAATCATCATCAAACCTCTCGTCCATTTTTTAATGACTCGGCGAGACGAAAAAAAAAAGTGCTCTGAGCGAAGAACACAATCTCAAACACCTCGATTTAGGGTCTTCTCAGTGTTAGAGCCACGACACCGTTAAAAAATTCTCTCACTCTTTCTCTCTCTCTCTCTCTTTCTCTCTCTCTTTCTCTCTTTCTCTCCGCTCTCCAAAAGTCAGATCTGAAAGCGACGAGCGAGAGCGGAGAGATGACAAAAAGCCTTTTTCTCCTCCGGGGGGCTTCCGTCGACGACAACTCCGCGAAAGGGGGGAGGATGAGGAGGCGAAGGCGGAACGCGAAGGTGGTGGTTAGGATGAACGAAGAGAAACAAAAAAGGAATCCATTCCCACTTTCGAATTTTGGGTCGGGATGCGCGAGCAACAATAACGAGAACGGTGAAGACGACGACGAGGACGACGAGAACGATAACAACAACAACAACAACGTCGGAGGGAAACGAATCCCAATCGGAGGACGGTTTTTGTGGTCCAACGAAGGGAAATCGATCGGTACGGGTTTGAAAAAACTGCCAGATTTTCGACGAAATATGCTGGAAGAAGGCACGGAGGACGTTTGGTTGAAAGAAATGGAGATGAAGCATTCGATATTGGACGCGTACGGAGAGCGTTGCGTCGTGTATAAAGAAGAGGAGCGAACGGACTTGGACGAAGCCTGTCGAGAGTTATTAAACGCGGTTGCGGAGTTGTTGACGGAACAGTATCCAGAAAGGTACGCGATAACAGAGAAGAACGAGGACGGGAGCCGAATGATTTCAATACCAAAGCTCGATAACTACACGGCTTCTTTAGAACCGAAGTCGGGAAAGGAGGCATTGATCACCGCCGCGCGATTGAGCACGAACGAGTTTTGTATAATGCGAAGAAGCAGAAACGGCGGAGAAGAAGCACAAAGTGAGAAACAGGAAAACGGTGGAGATTTCTTCGCCAGAGAACCTTCGGAGCACGAATTCGTCGCCGGCGTGGTGTGCTTTTCCTTCGACCCAAAGAAACGCGAAGGGAAGAACTTATCGCAGCTGCACAAACCGGTGCCGAACTACGAGGAGAAAATTGAAATGGCGACGAGGCGCGTGTTTGATAACTTGTTAAGGAAGATGGACGAGGACGGAGGACAGCCATTGTTTCGCGCAAATTGGGCGATACAGAATAGCAGCGATTTAATTAGCACCGATTTAGATTGGCATCCGACGAATGTTAAAATCGGTGGTGTGATGAATAGAAAACATTTAGTGGAGGAAAGTTCGAGCAATTTTTTCGGCGACATCGACGCGATGCACACGGGATATATGGACCCGACGCAAGGTATGCCGAAAAATGTTCGCGAGGTTGGGAGTAAAATGTTTACGCGCGTAGAATACGAAACGATATCGAAACTAAAAACGAATGGGTTTTCATTGTTTACGGTGAAGACGTATTTAGAACCGTTAGAAAATTTTTCGGCGCCGGAAGCCGCGGAGTCGCTGTTCGTCGCCATCACCGAAGCGAGCGAAAGCGAGTTGAAGTACAAATCGCTCGAAAACGCCAACTTGAAGAATCTGATATTAGAATATTTGGTTGCGAATTTGCCAAAAGTCCAGTCGTCTTCATCGTCGTCGTCATCTTCTTCTTTATCATCGACGACAGTATCGTCAAACGTTCTCAAATGTCCCATGGGTTTTTCCACGCCGAAGATTAAAGAAGAAAGAGAAGAAGACGCGCGGACGACACAACCACACGATTTCACTCCGTGGACGTCATTCGATAAAGCAATCGAGGATGCCTCCCCTATTCCACCTTCGTACTACACGAGTGAGAAATTGGCGCAGCGTGAACGCGCCACGGTCTTTTCGCCAGAGAAGGATTGGGTTTGCATCGGGCACGTTTCGGATGCGCCAAGCGTGAACGATTATTTCACAACCACTGTGTTTTCCGATGAAAGCGAAAACGCCGCCGCCGCCGCTGTAGAAATAGTATGCGTGCGAACGGAAGAGAATACGTTTAAAGCGTACGAAAACGTGTGCCAACACCATTTCGCGAAGGTTGCTGATAAGAAACGAGGCACGTGCACAGCGAAAGCAAACTCGTGCGCGGCGGCGTTGCAATGTCCGTATCACGGATTCACGTATGATGTATCAAATGAAGGAAATGGGAAGCTCATCTCGGCGACTCGAATGAAAGGCATGGAAGAGCGAACGGAAAAGATTAAACTCAAAGGCGGTTACGTGTGCGAAACGTTCGGTCCGTTTGTGTTTCTAAAGAAAGATGAGAGTTCGTCGTCGTCTTTGCGAACGTTTTTAGGCGCAGATTTTGCCAGTCGAGTCGAAGAAGCTGATATCAACGTCTCCGATCGCGAGTCTTTTCGTCACGTCGCTCGCGAAACGTTTGAAGTTGAATCGAATTGGAAAGTTTTCATAGATAACTATCTCGATGGAGGTTTCCACGTCCCTTTCGCACATAAAGCGCTGGTCAAAGAAGGTTGCGACATGAGCAAATATAACATCACGCTCTTCGATAATATGAACTCGATTCAATCCGTGGACGTTAGAAAAGAAGAGAACACCAACTCTCGCCTCGGTTTAGGCTCAGCGACCTACGCGTTTGCCTTTCCGAACGTCTGTCTCAACAGATACGGACGTTGGCTGGATACCAACGTGGCGTTCCCAAATCCTGCAGACCCAAATAAGTGCGTCGTCGAATTCAACTGGTACATCGATAACACCAACCACGACGAGGACGACGACGAAGAGTTATTCATAAAGCAAAGCCTCCTCGCCTCTCGCGTCGTCCAAGACGAAGACGAAAATCTGTGCGCCTCCGTACAAAAAGGGCTCCGCTCCAAAGTCGCCTCTTCTTCTTCTTCTTCTTCATCCCGAAGCGGCAGCGGTGGCGACGAAGATCGAGAAGAAGGGTTATACTCCCCTGAATGCGAATCAATCATGTTTGCATTTCACAAGAGATATTATCGCGCCGTCCTCCTCCCGGGCGAATAAAAGAAACGACCGGTTGTAAATATTCTACTTGTGTATATTTTTTTGCCTGACCTTTTTTTTGACCTCATTTTTAGTACAAAGTGACACACACACACACGCACCACACACGCACACAATGTTGGTGTTCAAGAAACCTCTTCTCTTACTCCTGATGATGCTTTCCATCGCGCACTTCGCGGGCTTTCTCTCGTCGTCGTCCTCGACGACGTCGACGTCCAAAATCGTTGCTTTCGCGCAAGCCGAAGACGGCGAGGAAACGACGCCGTCGTTTGGGGATGATGAACGCGAGGAAGACGACGACGACGACGACGACGACGACGACGACGACGACGACGAAGATCCCCCATCAAACGATAACTCGGACGAGATCGATCCGTACCCCGAGATCGAAGACGACGAGGACTCGAAAATCTGGCCGCCGCCGATGCCAGAAGTACGACACTTGAAGCAATATAAAGTAAGAATGTTGAAGGAGTTCTTAGACTTGAGAGGGACGACGTGCGAAGCGTGCGCGGAGAAGGACGATTGGATTCGACGGGTCGTCGACACGTGGGAGTGGCCGAAGAAAGAAGTTAACGTCGCGAATACTGAAGATGAGGAAGATGTGGGAAATGAGGAGAGACGTCCGTACTCGGGAGACGAGATGACGCCGGAGGAGGAAGTCGCGGAAGAGGCGGCGAGAATGAAGAGAATGATGGACGAGTTGAACGGCGGTAAGTCAAAAGATTACACCGGGATGGATCCGAACAGGGTAAGGCTGTTGAAAAAATTGCAATCGAAAGGGTTGAGCTTTATGGGTGGCGAGAACATGGACATCGAACAGTTGGAGCAGTTGGCGAACGCGATGGATGGGATCAACAGTAAGAATGGTGGCGATCTTTAAATTGTACCTGTGTAAAAACAAGTGCTTCAATGTTTTATGGTACACGAGTTTTTGATTTTATTTGACCTGTTCATCGCACTCCCTCCTTACTTCTTCGATGACGTGTTTCAACTCGGCGAAGTTCATCAAAGCGCCTTCGGCTTCGTCCTCTTGAAGGACGCCGGTATCTTTCGATTTTGCAGCTAATTTTTCGCCAATTTCGATAATCTCCAACGAATCGTCCAATTCATTCGCGCCGTAATGCGCGTAGGCCAACAAATACCAGACGTCGACGATGCCGTCGCGCTCTTCCAAGAGCTCTTCGAGAATTTCAATCGCGAGCGCGGCGGAGGTGTCGATTTCCAACAACAATTTGGCGGTTTCGAATCGAAACTCAAAACTTACCTCGTAGTCTTGGAATCTCGGCGTGTATTCTTCATCGTCGTCGTCGTCTTTTTCTTCTTTTTCTTCTTTCTCCACGTCGTCCTCCGACGAGGATGCGTAATCTTTCGCTCCCGGCGCCGGTCTCTTTCGTTCGTAAATATCTCTCTCTTTCTTCGTCTCTTGGACCAACTGCATCGGCTTCCTCCACTTGGCGATGCTTTCTCTCAAATATTTCAAAGCCTCGTCCTTCTTCCCTTGCTCATTTCGCAAACACGCCAGCACTTGCATCGGCTCCGCGCTTTCTTTATCCGATTGTTGCGCTCTTTTGAGTAATTCCTCCACGGCTTTTGCCGTCTCGTCGTCCACCGCGTTATCGCCGTCCATCCCGTCTTCTTCGTCTCGACATCCCAAAATCTGTTCCGCCAACGCGCAACACGCCGAACAGTGCCTATCCGCCACCGACGCGTCCCCTTTTTTCATTTGTTCTTCCAACAAATCTAACCCTTTCTTTGTGCACGCCGTTGCCGCTTTCCCGTCGTCCAACAACTGCCCGAGATACATAAACTTCTCGTACCCGCTGTCCGGATTCGCCTTCGCCGCGTCTCTCAACGCGTCCAGCGCTTCTTCTTGGTCCCCGTACTCGGCTAACGCGTACGCGTACGTTTCCAACGCATCCACGTTCGTTGAATTCTTCTTACAAATATCTTTCAATTCCAACAAACCCTGTTCGATGCGATCGTACGAGATGTGCGTCAACGCGGATTCAATTTGTGTTTCTAACGCCCGCGTGGTTGAACTTTTACCGTTTGTGTTTTTGTTCGTCGCATTTTTATCACCACTCATTCCTCCTTTCATCCCCGTCTTCTTATAATTCGCACTCTTCCCTCCGGATTTCCCATCCCGAGGCGACTTCTTCTTCTTGCTTTTCCCGTTCGCGCCGCCCATGATTGATGACTGATGCGCTCTTCTCTCTCTCTTTCTCTCTCAATTGGAGAAGAGAGAAATCGATTTTTGGAACTCGAGAGAAATTCGCCGCCAACGAAGAAGAGAGAGAGAGAGATTACTTGATTACTTTACACGAACGCACTTGAAAACTTTGGGAAAAAAAAGGCCGACTTAAAAAAACGCGTTCCTTTCTCTCTCTCTCTCTGTTCTTCTCTCTCTTTCAAAGGCGGAGAGAAAGAATGAATCAACGACAACAACAACAACAACACTTACTATAGAAAAGTATTATGGGGGAGAGAGATTCTTTTTCTTCTTTTTTCTCCTTTTTTTGCTTTTTTTGCAAAAGTCGTTGGAACTCCGAACAAACAACTCTTGCGTTTTTGCGTGTTTTTCGTCTGCTCTTTTTTTTTTTGAGCCAACAAAAAACACCAAGGAAACAATTACAAGAGGAACCAAAACGAGAGTCTTTTTTGCTTTTTTTGCTCGTCTTTTGCTTGACTTTTTTCTCTCTCTTTCTCTCTCTGATGAGGAGTAGTATTCTTCTCTCCTCGTTCTCGTTCTCGTTTTCATCCGCGGCAGACACCGCGTACGCGCGAAGACGAAGAGAAAGAGGAGGAGGAAGACGAGCGAGAACAGCGCCAAAGGCGCTCTTCTGTCGTCGTCGTTCTTTTTCTTTTTCTTCTCGGAGCAGCAGCAGCGGCGATGACGATGAAAATGAAAATGAAAATGAAAATGAAAATGATGACGTGAAGAAGAAGAAGAAGAAGACGAAGAATGCGACCAAAAGCCAAAAGGAGGAGGAAAAGGGGATTTGGAAGTCAGAGAGAAAGAGGAGAGAGATGCTTTTAACGACGACTTTAACGATTCAGACGAGAGCAGCTTTTGCGTTGGAGGATTTTGCGAAAAGGGAGGAGAAAAAAGGTGTTTCCTGCGTAGACGTGAAAGAAGGGGGAAAAGGGCAACTCGAAGAGAACGACGTGGTGTCGGTGAATTACACCTTGTATCTTTCCGATGAAGACGGGACGATGGGGAGTAAAATCGATTCGGCGAAGTTTTTCGTCTTTGGCGTGGGGACGGGAGAAGTCATCGAAGGATTCGATGCCGGTTTGCTCGGCGGAGATGGCGTTGGTCCGATGAGAATTGGAGGCGTGAGAGAAGTTTTGATACCGCCGGCGTTGGCGTACGGCGCGAAAGAAGTCGGCGGGGGTCGGATACCCGCGAACTCGTACCTAAAGTTCGTGGTAGAGTTGGTGCAGATTAAGTAAGTAGAAAAGGAAGGGCGACGCTGGAGCGGTCGAGTCGGCGAGCGCTCCTAATAACTTTAGACTTTAGAGTGTCCGATAGCGCGACCGAGTAGTAATAATAGTAGTAGTAGTAGTAGTAGTAGTAGTAGTCTCTTCATCTGTTTTGAAGCAGTTTTAGTATCTTGTGTGATATATGTACACGTGTCTGTTTCGTACACGTCGTGTGAAAATCATTCATTTTACGCAATCGCTTTGACCGCTTTGTCCGCCGCGTCGTCCAAATCTTTCGCCGTCTCGATGTTCAATCCGGATTGTTTCATAATCCTTCGCCCTTCCTCCACGTTCGTGCCTTCTAAGCGAACGACTAACGGGATGTTCAATCCAACCACTTTGACCGCGTTGACGATGCCAGACGCGATCACGTCGCATTTCATGATTCCTCCAAAAATGTTCACCAAAATCGCCTTCACTTTTGGATCTTTGTTTAAAATCTTAAACGCTTCGACGACTTGTTCTTCGCTCGCGTTGCCGCCGACGTCTAAAAAGTTTGCCGGAGACCCTCCTTTACCTTGGATGATATCCATAGTCGCCATCGCCAAACCGGCACCGTTGACCATGCACCCGATGTTGCCATCTAAACCGATGTAATTCAAATCGTATTTCGCGGCTTCGACTTCTCTCGCGTCTTCTTGCGAAGCGTCTCGTTGAGAGAAGATATCTTTTTGCCTGTATTCCGCGTTGTCGTCAAAGTTTAATTTCGCATCCGCGGCGTATAAAACCCCATCCGTGGTTTCCGCCATCGGGTTCACCTCAATCATCGTGCAATCCGTCTTCTTGAACGTTTCGTACAACGCTTGAAACTGCTTCGCCGCGTCCTCTTTATCCGCGCACCCCAACTTCTCCGCCAAATCTAACGCGTCTTCTCTCTTAATCCCGCCACTTTCCTCGTTAATATCGATGTACTTCTTAATAATCTTTTCCGGATTCGATTCCGCTAAGTCTTCAATAGAAGTCCCACCTTCCGCGCTCGCGATAATCATCGGTTTTGCGCTTTTACGATCCAACAAAATCGCAAAGTACATCTCCTTCGCAAACTTCATCTTCCTCGCCACGAGTAAAGCGTTCACCGGTTTTCCTTCCGGCCCGGACTGTTTCGTCACCAGCACGTTACCCAGCATCTTCTCCGCCGTTTCTCTCGCCATCTCATTCTTCACGATGTGCACGCCTCCTTTAAACCCGCCAAACTTAAACGTCCCTAATCCTCTCCCGCCGGCTAATATTTGCGACTTGATCACTACCTCGTCGTCGCCTAAACACTTCATCTGCTCCGAGGCTTTTTGCACCTCCTCCACGGTCTTGCACGCGATAGAATCCGGTACTCGGACGCCAAATTTGCGCATGATGTCCGCGCCTTGGTATTCGTGCACGTTCAACGAACGTATTTGTATCTGTTTTTGTTGTACTTGTTGTTGTTGTTTCAGATGCTCATTCAGATGAATAGGCGCGCTTTGAACAACGCTTCGCATCCGTCGCATCCTCCATTCCGTTGACGACGACGGAAACGAACTCGCCGCTGCTGCTCGAGAAAAGGAAAAGAACTTTACGCTGTTAAACTTTCCCGAGGAGAAAAGGTGAAAATACCCAGATGACGCAGATCGGTCAAAATCACCGAACAAAGAAGCGAGTATTCTTCTTTTCGCCGCGGTGTTGCTGCGCTTCATCGTCGAAAGTCTCGCGGAAAAGTATATTTTGCGCGCGTGCGTGTAAAGAAATGGAGAAAGAGAAAGAAAGAGTCAGAGGCATTTATGCGCAAAAACGCGCGCGCGAGCGTATGAATAAATGGAGAAAAAGAAAGAGAAATAGTCAGAGTAAAAACGACAACAGCGTTCATTATTCACTTTAATAATAATAATACGTTTTGTACAACACGCACTTCGATTACTGCGTTAAAAATGGTATCAGTTTATATACACGCGCACACGCGTGAATCAATCCTTTGGCGGCGGCGGCGGCGAGAGCTTGGAGGACAGTCCGCGAAACTCATTCAATTTGGACTCCATCGCTTCGCGATACAGCGTCGGCGTGATCGATCGAACAACACCAGAGAGCGTCGGCGTGATCGATCGAACGAGTATGTTTGAGACCAAAGATGGAAGTTTTTTTATCTTCGGCGGCTTCTTCGCGTTGACGGTATGCTCTTTACGTTCATCGTCATCTTCTCCTTCCTCCCCTTCCATCGGATCGTCTATTCCTTCTTCTTCTTTTTCTTCTTCTTCTCGTCGATCTTCTTCTTCTCGAGCGGCAGCCATCACCAAATCTTCGTCTTCTTCTTCACCGCGTTTCCGTCGTTTAACCAAATTCAAACCCAGTAAACTTTCTTTTCTTTTCTCGGCTTTTATTGCTTCGAGTAACCGATCGACGCGATTGACGGCGACGATGGCGGGCCATGATTGTTGTTGGTCGCGTCCCATTGTTTTCGTTACGATTGGCGCACCCGCCGCCGCGGCTTTCGATTCGTGGCCTTCGTCTGTAGAGTACAAACTGTCCATCGCGCACGGTTTCAAAATCATCGTTTTCCGGTTGTTCATGGTCTGAGTATCGCTAGTCGTAATGGTATTCCTATCTTTCGATTCCTCCGACAAATTCTCCTGGCTCTTCGTCTTCTTCTTTTCCTTCTTCGCCTTCGTACTCCTCTTCACCGCGGTCGTCGTCGTCGTCGTCGTCCTCCGCGTCATCGCCTCCTCCCACTCCTTCAACAACATCTTTTGCTTCGCGAAAATAACCTTGTTCTTCTCCTGTACTTTCTTCAAACTCATCTTACACGCTTTCCTTCCGCCTTCAAACATATCCACGCCGTGAAACTTGGTGCACTTTTGACAAAACCGCGACGCCATCTCGTCTCCTTTTTCGACGAATACCTCTTTGGCGTTTAAGCACGAGCGACACGTTTTCGACCGAATCTGGTATTTGTTTTCGCACACTTCCTCGCACGCGTATACTTTGCACGCGACTTTTACGACGAGTTCGTTTTCCATCGACGACCGGGACGACTTCTCGTTGTTGTTGTTGGGGTTTTGTTGTTGTTGTTGTTGTTGCACTTCTTCTTTATCGTCGTTCGTTTTTTTCTTCTTCGTCTTCTTTGTTGTCTTCTTCGACGCGGTGTTGGTGAAAGTCGTTACCCTCTCGGGAGGGGAAGGATTCGTCGGATTGGCAGCCAAACGGCACACAGTCGTCGAGGGTTGTTGGTTTGAGAACAACAGATCTGATTCTTCGAAAAGTGAACGTCTCAGTGTTAACTCGTTTCTTTCTCCGTCGTCGTCCTCGCTCATGATCTCTCTCTTTCTCTCTCTCTTCTTTTCAAAGTAGAGTTTGTGTTCGCGCGCGTGTTGTTGTTCGTCGCGCGTTGGTGTCGTGCGTGTTCTCGTTCGGTTTCTTTCTCACGTCATGGAAGACAAAATGCCTAAAAAGTGCTTTTTTTTTTCAAAACGACTTTTCAAAAACTCGCACTTTTCTCACCAAACACCCTTTTCACGCAAGGGTGTTTGTTCAATAAGATTTTAAGAAGGAACACACGACTAAGAGAAGACGCGCACTCGTTTCAATATTCTCGAGTCTCCGACGACGACGACGGTTGTTCTTCGGAGCAGTAGTAGTAGTAGTAGTAG
>Ga0209305_1000305_pt1 | contig 36928 bp, 41 predicted proteins | sample COGITO_mtgs_1103_FD_184792 | JGI IMG/M metagenome (GOLD analysis project Ga0209305, IMG submission 184792) | Pelagic marine microbial communities from North Sea - COGITO_mtgs_110321 (SPAdes) (version 2) | ecosystem: Environmental > Aquatic > Marine > Epipelagic ...
ATCAAGTTATAAGAGCTCTTGATATCAAAAACTCTCTATAATAACGCTATTTAGAACAGCACTTCTTATATTTTTTGCCACTGCCGCATGAACAAGGATCGTTGCGGTTAGGGGTTTTCTCTAATACTACCGTGGTTGGCTTATTGAGCAGAACATCTAACTCAGAGATATTCTCTTCACCATCAGCATCTAATGTAATATTGGCAAAAAGCTCTAGTGCTTTTAATTGCTCTTCAACTTCCGCTTTTCTCGCTTCGTTGGTTACAGTAATTGCGATCGGGTACTTTTTAGAACCATGCTTAGTCGCTTGGTCGGTATTGTAGTTATAAGTACTGTAATCTGAAGGAAGCTCTATGCGCCCTTTGAAGAAAAATTTAGACATTGTGCTGGCCTGATATCATAACGGCTGTATAAAATTACAGCCTGAACGTGAGCAGTCTGTATTTGAGAGGGCGCATAATACAGGGTTTATTGTGTGATAGCTGTAAGAGATAGAGTAATGACACGGTTAAATTAAAAGATTAGGCGATGATGACCTTAAGGCCTTCGAGTTCTGTAGTAAAGCGCCCAAGCGTATAAAATGAATTAAATAAATCGAACAAAAAACGATGCAAACAAAATCCTTTCGAGTAGACCGATACATTAGTAAGAAACTTAATATTAATCGACGTGATATTAAGTTGATGTTGGCGCAAGGCCGCTTGGTCATTAATGGCAATGTTATTCGAGACGTTACGACCATTGTTGAAGAATTTGATTGCGTTGTATTGGATGAAGAGGTCCTACAAGACAAGAAAGCGGTTTACATTATGATGAATAAACCAATAGGTGTCGTGAGTGCGACTAAAGACGAACGACATAAAACGGTGCTTGATTTATTGCCAAATGAATTAAAAGCCATGAATGGCGATCAGTATGATTTACACATAGTAGGTCGGTTGGACTTAAATACCTCGGGTTTATTGTTGCTGACCAATGATAGTCGCTGGTCACGAAAACTTATGTCGCCAGAAGCAAAAGTGAATAAGGTTTATCAAGTAACGTTGGAAAATGAGGTAACCGAAGAAACGGTGTCTGCTTTTTCTAATGGTATGTATTTTTCGTTTGAAGACATTACGACACAACCTGCCAAGTTAACGATATTAACGAAGACATTGGTTGAGGTTGTTTTAACAGAAGGTAAGTATCATCAGATAAAGCGTATGTTCGGTCGCTTTAGAAACCCTGTTTTAGCCTTGCATCGAAGCTCAGTGGGTAACTTATCATTAGATCCATCTTTAGATACTGGGAAAAGCAGAGCACTCACATCAGATGAAGTGAGCGCAATTTTTAATAATTAGAAGCGATAGCCAACTGCGCCGATATATTCTTCAAAATAGAAGGACTGTGCGGCTGTATCACCTTGGCCAGTTGTTAAAACATCGCCTAAATTGGTGTAGCCAAATTTAACGAGGCCACGGAAAAACCAATTATGAAAGAAGGTAAATTCAAACCCGCCTTTAATCGATGTAGCATAACCTGCCAAGTGAAATTCATCATTTCGTTTATAATCCAACATTTTGACATTGGTTTTAGGAATCATCGCACCTAAACCAGCCCCTGCGAATAATGCGAAATCAAAATCTCTTCCATGGTTCCATAAAGAATGAAAATACTCAGTTTCAATCGAAATCATGTTTAAACCGTCGGTATGTTCAAAGCTTAAGAATTCACGGTTGATTTCTTTGTTTTCTAAAGCAGGGTTTGATTTTTCAAATCCTGGAGTGCTGATGGTTCCACTGATACCTACAACCTGATCTTCTTCGACTACATATTTCATATGATCGAAGCCCAAAGAAACGGCCCAATCATCGGCTACGAAATAACCGAAGCGATAGTTGTATTGCGGAATTGTAAGATTAACTGGGCTTAAATAGCGATCAAAAAGGGATGACGGTGTCACTTCATTTTGACGATCTTTAGCGGAGGTATTGTGCAATGTGAAGTCGTGATCATCCCCTTTGAAATGAATGTCACTATCTGAGTATTGAGAACGGTTCCAGCCCCAGTAGCCATACCACTGTCCCTGTTGGCGGATTTTCTCTTTGATTTCTTCTGCATTAGCTTGGCTTACTAAAGAAAATAAGCAGGCTATTATTAAAAGTGCTTTCAATGTTTTATCTAACTTGTATCGCATTTTAGGAGGCGCGAATGCTAACAGGTTACCGCGGTCTGATAAATAAATAGTGGTCCTATTTTACAGTTTAAGGATAAGACACACTGTTCCACGGAATGCTTACGGGTTAAAAATCTCCCCATAAATATTGAAACAAACTCAGCGCCGCGAGTGCAGCTGTTTCTGTTCGCAAGATTCGTGGTCCAAGAGTTAAACCTGTAAATCCCTGTTGAATGCAGAAATCTACTTCGTCATCAGTGATGCCACCTTCAGGACCGACCAGTAGAGCTACAGAGGCTGGGGCTTTGATATCTGATAAAGGTTTTTGATCGCGGGTATGAAGCACTAGTTTGGTATCAGATTCAACAGCGCGAGCCCAGTCTTGATAATTCATTGCAGGATGAATGGTAGGAATATGGTTACGGCCACTTTGCTCACAGGCCGAAATAGCGACTTTTTTCCAATGTTCCATTTTCTTTTCTAAGCGTTCACCTTTCAGGCGCACATCACAACGCTCGCTCCATAAAGGGGTTATGTCGGTAATGCCCAGTTCGGTGGCCTTTTGTATAGTGAAGTCCATACGGTCGCCTTTTGATACGACTTGGCCCAAGTGTAAAGGAAAGCTTACTTTTGAATCTGTGGATAATACATCGTTGATTTCAACTTGTGCGTTCTTTTTATTTGCGATGGTAATGTGCGCCAGATACTCGCAGCCATCACCGTTAAATAAACGCAGTTCAGCGCCTTCATTCAGCCTTAACACTTTAACAAGATGGGTACTGGCTTGGGAATCAAGATCTAGCTTGCCATGTAAGGCTAAATCTTCTGGAGTATAAATGCGCGGTCGAATAGCCATAAAAGGTTCTTTATTAGTCAGTGTCTTTATTATCAATGTCTTTATTAATCAGAGTAGCATCAGCGAGTATTCAGTGAATATAAACAAACACCGATTATAACGCCCTGATTATAAAGAGATAAGGCGATCGAGCATAATTAAAATAAAGATTAATAGTAAATACACAATGGAATATCGAAAGGTTTGTTGTGCGCGTTTAGTGGTCTGTTCAATTAACAAACGAATGGATAAGTAAATAAACATACCGTTGCACAGCATGCTGCCAACTAGGTAGATTTCATTACTGAAGTGTAAAAGGTATGGCAGCAAGGTGACTAGGCTGAGTAATAAGGTGTAGAGCAGCATTTGTAAGCTCGTAAACTCTTTGCCGTGGGTCACGCTAAGCATCGGTACTTTAGCTTTGGCGTATTCTTGCTGGCGGTAATATGCCAGTGCCCAAAAATGGGGGGGAGTCCACGTGAAAATAATAAGCACCAGAACCCATGCCAATGGATGAGTTTCTCCCGTCATTGCGACCCAGCCTAGTAACGGTGGCATGGCACCGGCAAGACCGCCAATAGTGATATTTTGCGGTGTAAGAGGTTTTAACCAGTGGCTATAAATCAATGCGTACCCGACCATGGAAGCCAGCGATAAAATAGCGGTTAAGGGGTTAACCCAGAAGTATAATAGACTGAAGCCGAGTATGAGAATCAGCGTAGCAAACCCATAGACTTGGCGTAAAGACAGTTTGTTATTTACTAGTGGGCGATGGCGGGTCCGAGCCATCAGCTTATCTCTTTGCTGATCAATACCATGATTAAAGGCTGCACCTGATGCTGCGACTAACGCGATTCCGATTAAACCGAGAGTAAGTTGTAGTAGATCAGGTCTCATATTGGTTGCTAAACATGCACCGACAAAAGCGGTAACGAGCATGAGTAAAATGACATTAATTTTGCAAAGTGCAAGGTAGTCTTTAATGTTGCGTTTTTTCGCGGCTATTTTTGTTTCTGATATGGGGAAGGTATTAATCATTACGCACCTCTGCTTTTAGAATAGAAAAATAGACGGTCCACAGGCACAGCCAAAAAAGTGCTGCCCCTGTATTGTGTAATAACGCTAATGACAGCGGTAAGAGAAGGAATACATTACCAATGCCGATCATTACTTGAAGCATTAGAGGGACTAAGATGAAGCCAATGAGTTTTCTATGTGGGCTGTTATACATTCGATAACACAGTAACAATGCCGATAAGATTAATAAGCAGGCCGTCAACCGATGTAGAATTTGAATCGCCATGCGGTCAGCCATTGGCAATAGACCGCCGAGGTATTGCTGAGCATCTACCATGGGCGCATGGAAAGGGCCGTGAACGGTATCTGGCCACCACTGACTCTGACATTGAGGAAAATCAGGACACGCAAGGCCAGCATAGTGCGAGCTAGTCCAACCGCCTAATCCCATTTGTAATATCGTAATTAATATCACTGCGAGCAAAGGGGAGCGAATGTGAGTTGTGATGTTTTTTAGTTGATAAGATTTTAACGTTTTATTAGGCTGCTTAATAAGTTGGTATTGCCAGAAGATAATGGCCAGCATGATCATGCCGGCCAATAAATGCAAAGTAACGACGGGAGGCCATATTCTTAACGTAACCGTTAGCATGCCAAAAATGCCTTGTAATATGACCCAGCCAAGGGCGATATAGGAAATGCTACGCAAGTATTGAAACTTGGCTTTGAAACTAATCCAAAGCGCAAACAGTAATAAACTTAAGCCCAAGGCCGATGCAGCAAAGCGGTGAATCATTTCTGACCATGCTTTAACGTGCTCAACGGGAAATAATGGGTGGGCCGCATTGGCCTGTTGAATTTGCTCGCTGCTTTGGGGTGGAGTTATTTGTCCATAGCAGCCTGGCCAATCTGGGCAGCCTAGGCCTGCATCTAACAAGCGGGTTAGCGCCCCTAGAGTGATCACGATTAACGTAATCAACAGATTTAATCGCGCCCAGTTTAAGAGTCTGTTATCCATATCAACTCCAGTTCGTTAAATAAAGGGATTAGTTATTACTGCGCAGTAAATGGCTAAGGTCTTTAAAGAGTGGTTTTCCGACTTGTTCGTTTCGATACGCTAATAATAATTGTCCGTTAGGCGTAGCGATATATACGGTATTTTCACTGGCTAATAGCTTAGAATCGATGCTTGGTGTTGATAGAATATTAACTAATTCAGAGCGTTTTCCTAATGCTGTCTTAATTTTATTGAGCTTATTAGAAAGGATGTCATAGTTTTTATGACTCGGTGATATAACCAATTGCCATTGTGTTGAGCTATCTAGCAGAGAGCTGTCTGAACGGGGTAGGTAAAATTCCGTCGTTAGAAATTCACCATACTGTTTTTGATCGATTTGTTGAGAAAAATAATCAGTGGTTAAAATAGCGGCAATTAAAAACGGTGAAAATGTAATGGTGAGTATGAGTAATAATACTTTATTATTTTTCATGTTTATTCCTTTAACAACAGTAGTTTAAATCTTACTTTTGCAGTAATTTATTTATTCTGTTTTTTGTCGAGAGCTTTATCTTTTTCCTCAAGCCTTATCGCACTGAATATTCCAACCATGAGGGCAGCGATGGCGATTAATAACCATTGCATCGCATAACCAAGGTGCTTGTGTTTATTTAGATAAGGAGATGAGTGATAGATGTTGATCAGCTTGCCTTTACCAGAAACCAACTGCCAGTAACTGGGGTCTACAGTATATTTTGTTGCCAGCTCAAAGCGTTCAATATCGATACTTTGAATGCGTTTTGGCCATGATGATTGTGTGGGGCTAGGCCAATGATCATTAGTCCAAACGACGGGTTTAATGATCGGTAAGTTCAAAAGGGTAATATTTTGGCGACCAGCTGGTATCTTCGGGCTAGGAATGTCAGAGCGTAAAATAGGCGCTTGTAACCAACCAAGGTTGACTAGAAAGTGATTAGAAGTACCTTCGGCTTTGAAGAGCGCTAGATGGTAATAGCCAACCTTGCCTTTATGTGTGCGGTTATCGAGTAAAAAGTTTTCGTGTCGCCATTGCCCGGTTAACGTGATCTGATTATTGGTCTTTATCTGAGTATTTTCCTGTAGTTCACGTTCATGACTTGTTTCCGCTCTTTGCCACTGCCATATTGCGAGTAACATACACAATAGAAAGATGCTGAAAAAGGTAATGCTTTGAACTAATTCCAATTTTAAGTAATAGCGTCTACCGTTAAGGGAGAAGTGTTTAATTTTCATGGAGGAATCCGATGAATACCTGGATAGCTTGGTTCGTGGTGATGTTAATATTGCTCATCTGTATTAGTTTAGGATTAGCATTGAAATATTTAATATTTAAGAAGCTGATTGACGCTAAGAGCGTTGGAGTACTGACTGGCGAAAAGAAAGTGATCAATTTTCTAACCTTACGAATTATTTTTTCAGCCATGCTATTAATCCTCAGTTATTTCTATTTGTCGTCGCTGCCTGTTTAAAGAACGGTTTTAAAACCGTTCAAAGGACTATTTAGAAATTATTTAAAGAACATAGACAAAAAGAAATAAGAATAACCAAATAACATCAACAAAATGCCAATACCAAGCGGCGGCTTCAAAAGCAAATAAATGATCTGAATCGGGGTTGTTGATATGGCTAGTGGCATCCGTTTTATCAAAATGACCTTTTAGCATACGAATCAGTATGACTAAAATCATGATACTGCCTATGGTGACGTGCGCACCGTGAAATCCTGTGAGCATAAAAAAGGTAGAGCCATAAATTCCGGCATTTAAAGTTAACCCCAGTTCGTTGTAAGCATGAATATATTCGTAAACTTGAACACACAAAAAACTAATACCAAATACTAAAGTTAATGCTAGCCAAAATTTAGCCGCGGTCATTTGATTGGCTTTTAATTTATGATGACTAACAGTGATAAAGATACTGGAAATTATCAGTATTACAGTATTCATAAAGGGCAGTTTCCAAGCGTCGATGACTCCGCTAGGCGCAGGATATTTTTCAGGATCTGGGGTATTCAATAATGGCCAGGTCGCGCTGAATTCTGGCCATAATAAGGCCGAGCTGCCTTTGGCACCGTCACCATCTAACCAAGGGATGGCCAATGTTCGAACATAAAATAGTGCGCCAAAGAAGGCAGCAAAAAACATAAATTCAGAGAAGATAAACCACAGCATACCAATACGAAAACTGCGGTTCAGTTGGTCGCTGTATAAGCCTTGTTGGCTTTCTTGTACCACGGTTTGAAACCAGCCAAATAGCATATAAGCCATAAGACAAGACGAAAAAATAAAGAGAACTGCTGAGGCATCGTTACCGGTAATCATTAACGCTGTTGAGAGCACCATTAAAAAAACGGCGACTGCGCCAATGATGGGCCATTTGCTTTGCGCTGGGACATAATAATTATCAACGGACATGGGCCGTACTCCTGTAAGGGGCAGCGTAAATTCGATAGGCTAAGGTGAGTTTTTTATAGTCTTTTGGCGTGTCATTCCTGAGTTGAAATACCAGGGGCATTTCAACTTTTTCACCGGCTTGAAGTACTTGTTTTTGAAAACAAAAGCATTCCGTTTTAATTAAAAACTCCGCCGCAAGTCCTGGGCTAATGCTTGGGATAGCGGTGAATTCCATTACCGCATTGGTGGGATTGTGTAGAGTGAAGTAGGTTTTATATTGTTGCCCTGTATTAATTTCTAATTGTGACTGAGCGGGCTGAAACTTCCAAATTTCTTGTTGATCGCTGGCGGCGGTGAATTGCAAGATAACTTGATGCGACTCGATTTGTTGTTGAGTCGACAGTGCAGTATCAGATTGTATTAAACTTTGAGCATCTATAACGGAAGGCGAAAGATCAAACTTGCCATTAAGCCCCGTGATATCACAAAAGACATCGTAGAGTGGAATCAATAAAAAACCAAAACCAAACATCAAGCAAGGGAAGAGGACGAGTTTAATTATTAAACGAGTTTCAGGACTCTTTCTTTGAACGTGCGATTTGGTATTCATATTTCTTCAACCTAATTTTAATGATGGCCAGTCGGCGAAGGAAGGTTGTCTAAATTGGGTGGTGTCTGGAAAGTATGATAAGGCGCTGGAGAATCCACCGTCCACTCTAAACCTTCGGCACCTTCCCAAACCTGTGGTGATGCTGGGCAGCCACGCTGGCGCATACATTGGATGATGTTATAGACAAATATCAGCTGGCTTAAACCAAATAGGAACGCACCGATTGAAGCCACCATATTAAAATCGGCAAACTGCAAAGCGTAATCAGGTATGCGGCGTGGCATACCCGCTAAACCAATAAAGTGCATAGGGAAGAAGGTTAAGTTAACGCCGACAAAGGATAACCAGAAGTGAAACTTCCCCATGGATTCGTTGTACATAACCCCTGTCCATTTTGGAATCCAAAAATAAACCCCTGCGATAATTGAAAACAATGCGCCCGGCACTAAAACATAATGGAAGTGGGCAACAACAAAGTAGGTATCGTGATATTGAAAATCTGCTGGCGCGATGGCAAGCATTAATCCAGACAGCCCTCCAATGGTGAAAAGTACGACGAAGGCTATGGAAAAAAGCATCGGGGTTTCAAAGGTCATGCTGCCATGGAACATAGTGGCCACCCAGTTGAAGACTTTCACTCCGGTGGGCACAGCAATGAGCATGGTTGAATACATAAAGAATAATTCACCCACTAACGGCATTCCGACTGTGAACATGTGGTGTGCCCAAACAATAAAAGATAAAACGGCAATGGAGCTGGTGGCGATTACCATGGAGTGATAACCAAATAAGGGTTTGCGCGCAAACGTCGGGATGATGTGAGAGACAATACCAAAAGCCGGTAAAATCATTATGTACACTTCAGGGTGGCCAAAGAACCAAAAGATATGTTGGAACATGACGGGGTCACCACCGCCAGCGGCATCAAAAAACGAAGTACCAAAATGAATGTCCATCAACATCATAGTCACCACGCCTGCAAGTACGGGCATGACAGCGAGTAATAAAAATGCGGTGATTAACCAGGTCCAAACGAACATAGGCATTTTCATATAATTCATACCTGGAGCGCGCATGTTCATAATGGTTGCGATCACATTAACCGCGCCCATGACAGACGAAATTCCCATGATGTGTACGGAGAATATAAAAAAGGTAACGGAAGGCGGGGCATAAGTTGTGGACAGTGGCGCATAAAATGTCCAGCCAAAGTTGGGCGCGCCACCTTCCATAAAGAGTGTGGATAACACCATGCCGAAAGCAAAAGGTAATAGCCAAAAACTCCAATTATTAATTCTGGGTAGTGCCATGTCGGGCGCACCAATCATCATCGGAATTAGCCAGTTAGCCATACCGACAAACGCTGGCATGATGGCACCAAAAACCATGATGACACCATGCAGTGTCGTCATCTGATTGAAAAATTCAGGTTGCATTAATTGCAGCCCAGGCTGAAATAACTCACTGCGAATTAACAGTGCCATGGAGCCGCCGATTAATAACATCACCAAGCTAAAGATAAGATACATACTGCCAATATCTTTATGATTGGTGGTATATAACCAACGCGTGATACCCGTTGCAGGTGCTGAAGAATGCTCGCTCGTGGTTGTCATGGCTATTGTCCTTCTGCTTGTTTGAAGCTGACAATTTCAGCGGGTTGAATGCTATCGCCTTTATCATTGCCCCAAGCGTTACGCTCGTAAGTGATGATGGCTGCAAGTTCTGTGGGGGTCAGTTGTTCACCAAAGGCGGCCATGGCGGAGCCTCCTTTACCATTAACCACAACGTTGACGTGTTGTTGTATATCTCCTAACGCAATGGCGCTGCCTTTGAGTGCGGGAAATACGGGTGGGACACCCATGCCCGTTACTTGATGGCAGGCGGCGCAGTTTTTGTCATAGCCGATTTTACCTTGTGCCATTAACTCATCGAAGCTGAGTTCAGATACTTGGTTAGCATTTTGTTGAGCTTGCTGCTGTGTGATGAGCCAAGCTTGATAATCTTCTTCACTGACCGCTTCCACCACAATCGGCATGTAACCATGTCCTTGACCGCAGAGTTCGGCACACTGTCCGCGATAAATACCGGGTTTTTCTACCTTCGCCCAAGATTCATTAATAAAGCCGGGAATGGCATCTTTTTTAACCGCAAGTTCGGGCACCCACCATGAATGAATAACGTCTTGGGCGGTAAATAAAAATCGGACTTTTTTGTTGATAGGAATAACAAGGTGCTTATCAACTTCTAATAAGTAGTTTTCAGATTTAGCTTCTAAACCGTGCATTTGATCTTGAGTAGTGGTGAGAGTGGAAAAAAAATCAATGTCAGTATTCAAATATTCATAACGCCATTTCCACTGATAACCCGTGATCTTAATATCAATATCTGAGGTTTCCGTATCGTACATGTCGATTAGAGTTTTGGTAGCAGGAATTGCCATGGCGACGAGTATCAATAGAGGAATGGTGGTCCAGATAATTTCGACCATCGTACTTTCATGAAAAGGTTTAGCTTCAACGCCTAGGGACTTACGGTGGCGAATAATGGAATAGAGCATGATGCCGAAAACGACGATGGCAATGGCGACACAAATATAAAAAATGGTCATGTGCAAGCCATGAATATCTCGACCTATCGCAGTAACGCTTTCAGTCATGTTGAGCCCCCACTCACTGTGACTTGAAGATGTTATTATCATTAATGTTAATAGCCGAAGGGCAAAGATGTTTATGCTGAGATGACGAAATACAGTTTCCATGTCCTTCACCTTATTGATATAGATAGTATTAGTCTATTGGCTAGTAGCGGACTAGTCGCTTAAAATGGATCTATGACTTAATACTAGATACGAAATGAAAAAGGGGGAGTAAATAGTCGATTTATATTCGAATTATTTATGCTTAGCAGTATAAGTAATAATAAATGCTTATATAAATAGGGTAGGTGTATTTCTTTATTATGACTCCGGTGGTAAAATTTATGCCGATTGACAGTGACGTTGATTTTATACCCATATCATACTCAGAGATTGATAATGAAAAACAAGGAAGTTGTTGGAGAATTGTATCGTTGTTTTCGCAAGCAAGATGTTGAGTGCTTTAATCAATTGTGTTCCCCTTCTATTATTTGGCAGCAAAATAGTGGCTTTCCTGGTGAAGGCACCCATCAAGGTCCTACCGCCGTTCTAAGCAAAGTTTATAAAGCCTTTAATATCGAATGGAAACGCTGGTCGTTTGTGATTGAACGCATCTTAGATGCCGGTGATGATATTGTTGTGCTCGGTTATTTTAGTGGTCTTACGCGTGACAATAATGAACATTTTAAATTAGCGGCTTCTCATATTTACAGTTTTCGTGATGGTAAAGTCATTAAGTTTCAACAGTTTACCGATGAGCAAGTGGCATAATTGAATACTGCGCAGAGCTACACAATAAATTGATTTAAAATTATGGAATAAAAAAAGAGACTTTTGGTCTCCTTTTTTATTAATAAATTACTGATTAAGTAAGTTCGCAGTATGTTGGATTTTTTTAACCATCGCCGTTAAACCGTTACCACGAGTAGGACTTAGGTGTTTCACAAGATCTACTTGAGCAAAGAAATCATCAATGTCGAAGGCTAGTATTTCTGCTGGTGTTTTATTGTTATAGGCACTTAGTACCACCGCCAATAAACCCCGTACTATATGGGCATCAGAATCCACTTCAAAAAATAATTTTCCATCACTTACGGCAGAATCAATCCAGACCTGACTTTGGCATCCACGCAGTAAAAACTCTTCAGTCTTTTTACTGTCATCAATGGCAGGTAATTGTTTTCCTAAGTCGATTATGTATTTATAGCGTTCTTCCCAGTCGTCAAAAAATCCTAAGGTATCTAAAATTTCTTCAGGAGTAATCTCGGTGCCAAATGGGCTTTGTGTTATATCAGTCATTATATTTCCAAATTTCCTGTGATTAGCTTACAGGCCTTGTACAAATTGTTTGATTCTTTCGGCGGCTTCTATGCACTCTTCAACACTTGCGACTAGCGCTAATCGCACACGATTCTTACCGGGGTTGATGCCATCAACCGTGCGAGATAAATAAGAGCCTGGCAATACGGTAACGTGCTGTTGAGCAAATAATTGTTGAGCAAATTGCTCTTCATCCATTTCAGTTTTGGCCCAAAGGTAGAAGCTGGCATCCGTTTGCTTAACTTCAATTTTACCGGCCAAACTTGGGTCATTTAAGATCTCAAGTACGGCTTTGAATTTAAGGCTATATTGGCGACGGTTGTCTTTTACATGCCCTTCATCCCCCCATGCTGCCACACTGGCCAGTTGAGTATGAATAGACATTGCGCAGCCATGATAGGTTCGATACAGCAAGAACGGCTGCAAGATTTTAGCATCACCGGCAACAAAGCCCGAGCGTAAGCCGGGTAGGTTAGAGCGCTTAGATAATGAGTGGAATACGACACAGCGAGCATAGTCATGGCGCCCCATGCTTTCACATGCTTGCAGTAGGCCAATCGGTGCTTGTTTATCTTCTACAAAAATTTCGGAATAACATTCGTCAGAGGCGATGATGAAATCATGCTTATCAGCCAAGGCGATTAATTTCGTAAGTGTTTCTAATTCTAGAACGGCGCCGGTTGGATTGCCGGGGGTACATAGAAATAATAGCTGACATTTTTGCCAAACTTCATCGCTTACTGCATCAAAATCGGGATTAAAGCCTTGTTCTTCTAAACAAGGTAAAAAGTGAGGTTCAGCACCTGCAAGGTAGGCTGCTCCCTCATAGATTTGATAGAATGGATTTGGACAAACCACAAGGCCGTTTTTACTTCGATCAATAACCGCTTGGGTAAAAGCAAAGAGAGCTTCACGAGTGCCATTAACGGGCACGATTTGCTGTTCGCTACAGATTTTGGTTAATCCAAAACGCTGCTGTAACCATTGTGCGATTGTTTCACGTAATACTGGTAAGCCCTTAGTAGTCGGGTAGTTCTCGACTTTATCGATATTATCCTTTAGACACTGAGTAACAAATTTTGGTGCTGGGTGTTTAGGTTCGCCAATAGATAGGGCAATATGCGATAAATTTTCATTAGGGCTAACTTGTGCTTTTAATGCCGTCAGCTTTTCAAAAGGGTAAGGCTGTAGCTTTTGTAGATCTGGATTCATGGGACGACCCTAATTCATTGCAATATATAGTAAAAAACGCGCCATTATACCTAATATTGATCAGCTTTCAGCTATCGGCTTCTTCTCTCAGTCGGGTTAACTGTTATTATGATGAAAAATTAATACTCAAGGAGTTATCTTGCAGTTCAATATCGCAAGGATAGGGTTATTAATCGTCTGTTTTTGTGTGTTTAGTCAAATGAGCTTAGCTCGTACTAGCCATTCTAACTTGGTGCAGCAACAAGTTGATGGTGTTTTTGATTTTACACACTGGCACTCAGGCGATGGTGCAGTTCCATTGGACGGAAGATGGGCGTTCTATTGGCAGAAACAATTGTCTCCTCATGAGTGGCAGACGTTGCAAGCGCCGTGGTTTGACCTGCCCGCTACCTGGGATAAAGAAGGGGCGAGCCAGTCAGTCTATAATGGTAAAGGGTTTGCTACGTTTACCGCCAAGCTTATCAATCTTCCTAGTGATACTACTTGGGGCTTAATTATTCCAGAGCAATCAACGGCTTTTCGACTATTCATCAATGATGATTTAGTGGCTGAGGGTGGCATTGCAGGTGTTAGCTTTTCGAGTTCAGAAGCCTACTCAGGAAATCAATTTATTAAACTGGGTGAATTACCCGCTAACAGCAAAATAACTTGGCATGTCTCGAATTTTCATCATGCAAGTGGCGGGCCTTGGCAAACGTTAATAATGGGGTCTTATTATGAGCTAGGGTTGTATTATGTTGTTAAGACGTTCGATCAAGCGTTAGTTGTTGCTTTAGCATTATTGACCAGCCTATTCTTGATTATTCAGCACTTTATTGATCGCCGCGAGAAAGCATCGGCTTTATTGTCCGCTTTTGCCTTGGTCATTGCTGTGCGTGTTGGCATTATGGACAATCAGGTATTGTATCAACTGTTAGGTGTTTTACCTTGGCAACTGCACATCCGCGTATTGTATTTCACGATGTTAATCGCTGCGCCTCTTATCCTTTATTGGCAGCACAATACCTTTCCCGCAGAACTTTCTGAAAATACTGCGCGCCGAGTCGGGTATGCATTTTTACCTGCCTTGATCAGTATTATTATTTTTCCAAGCGCATGGTTCACTGAACTACTTATGCCTTTTCAGTTCATGTTGGTGGTGGTGATCGCTATCTATTGCTGGAGTCTGGTTAAGGTTATTTTACATAAGCGTCGAGGTGGCTATTACATTGTGTGTGGCGCTTTATTACTCTCACTGGCTATTCTTCACGACATCGCATTGTATGCTCAATGGCTAGAAGATGGGCGCTTGTGGCTTACTTATGGGCTGTTGGCTTTTCTTCTCTCTTTAGCGGTTAATATGCTGTATTTAAGAGCAGAGCAGAAGCAGCAGGTCGAAAGCTTAAGCGAGCAACTGATGACGGCCAACAAGCAACTTAAGGCCCGAGTTGCGCAACGTACAATAGAGCTGGCTGAAAAAGCAGATGCCTTAGAAGAGGCCAATGAGAAATTGCAATTATTAGCTAATATCGATGATTTAACAGGGGTCTTAAATCGAAGGGCTTTTGTTGAACAGTTAGAAATGTTTGCTCGAATTAAGCCTGATGTCGCACTGATTATGATCGATATTGATTACTTTAAACGGGTGAATGATGCCCATGGTCGAGAGGTGGGTGATCAAGTGCTAAAGCGTCTATCATCCGTTTTATTGGATGCCATACGAGGAAATGATCGAGTCGGTCGTTTTGGTGGAGAGGAGTTTATTATCCTTCTGCAAGATATTTCGACTGCAGGATTGAATTCTTACTGTCAGCGTTTATTGAAAGAAATTAATGATATTGATTTTTCTGATATAGCCCCCCTTGCTGGAATCACCGTCAGTATGGGGACGACGATGGGGACGTTAGTCGACAGAAATATCGACCAGCTCATTCAGCAGGCCGATGAAGCGATGTATTATGTGAAAAATCATGGTCGTAATAGTTTTCGCCATTATACTAAGCAATAAAGGTGTTTGGGTTTAATTAATCTTTATTGCGACTGCGCTCTGCGGGAACATAAAGCTGTGCCATTAAGTAATCACGAAAATCTTGCTGATAAGGTTGAGCATCCACGGCAATTTTCATACAGGCAAGCCATGCGTCTCTTTCTGCTGGGCCAATGTCTAGGTGGCGGTGGGCGACGGGAATTCTAATAGGGCCATATTTTTCACTGAATAATTTTGGGCCCCCTAGCCAACCGGTTAAAAAACGCGTGAGTTTATCGCGTGATTCATCTAAGTCAGGGTTGTGCATTGCTCGAATTTTTTGTGCTTGAGCTAATGTTTCCATCGCATTATAAAATGCATCAACCAGCTGTTTTATACCGTCAAAACCCCCAGCCGCATGAAAAGAATTATCTTCTTTACCATAGACTGACGCGGTATTAGAGATCGTATTGTGAGTATTCATAAATCACCCGTTCGAGTTCTTTTGGTCGGCTATCATTGAGCAGAACTTTATCATACTCTATCGAATTAGACTTAATTACTCAGGGGTTCAGCGTCTTCTGCGGACTCGCTTAATGCATCGACAGCGTCGATGGCTTGGTCGTTTGCGTTCTGATCTGAGAGCGCTAGTTTAGGTTTCTCTCCGACGGGTTTCAGTAAATGAAATCCAAGCGTCGTTTCAATGGGGCCGATAAACTTTTTCTCATCATCGTGAGTCGCTAAGGCTGTGATTAACTCAATGGGTAGATCGTCTTGCGGGTGATAACCTGCAAAACCGCCTTGATGGGACGAAGGGCAAGCAGAATACTCTCGTGCTAGCTCGGTAAAGTCTGCACCTAACTCAAGCTCTTGGGCTATGTCTTGGGCGAGTAATGAGCTTTTCAGTAAAATATGGTGTAACGCGATGGTTTGCATGGGCTAGCTATCCAAATTATTCCTTAATGTTGCTTTAAGGATAGCTGAAAAAACAGCTAAAAAGTGTGTTAGCCCATGAAAAGAAGATTTACTTTTTCAGTTGTTGATCTGCGTAACCCGCTAAGCATTGTCCTGATATTATGGACAGAAAGCAGTAAGCTAAAAACCAGTAGAAACCATCATGTAAAGCGGATTGTAAATCAGCCGTTGCTTTAGCCGTAAAGAAAGCAACCAAAATTGCGACGACAAAGACATCGGCCATTGACCATTTACTAATCACTGAAATTAGCTGCCAGCGCCAGCGAGCTGGGCTTAACCAAGTCCAAATGATCAGTAATCCTTTTGTTACTGGAATAATGATACTGAACGTGACGACCATAAAGCCGACTTCCGCATAACCCGCTTCTTTCAAGCTCAGTACGGTTTGCCAGATGCTGCGGGTTTCTTCAAATATAGTGCTTTTAAGCCCAAACATGTTGATCGATGCCTTGATCGTCATAATAGGCTCTGTCACACCAGGGTACAGGAAAAAGAAACTCAATACGGTTAGCATCAACCCTATGCGCTGCAATCCGTTTGCCTGCTGCCAAGACGCCGTCGCGAGTTGCCACGGTTTTAATAGGACGTTGGGCATTTACTTCTCTGGTAGCATAACGTTGAGTTCAAGCACTGATGCCGTCCCTTGTTGTTCAAGATTGACCTGTACTTGATCATCAGAGATGGCAATATACTTACGAATAACCGCGAGTAATTCTTGCTGCATCTTCGGTAAGTAATCAGGGCCACGGCTATTAACGCGGTCGTGGGCAACCAGTATCTGTAAGCGCTCTTTCGCAATGCTAGCAGTACTGGTTCGTTCTTTTTTGAAATAATCCATTAAGCTCATGATTAACCTCCAAATACACGTTTAAGAAAGCCTTTTCTCTCGGCTTCTAAGAAACGATGCGGGCGTTCTTCGCCAAGATAACGAGCAACGGCGTCCTCATAAGCTTGGCCTGCATCACTGTCATTATCGTGAATAACAGGAACCCCTTGATTGGAGGCTTTTAATACAGCTTGTGACTCTGGAATAACACCCAGTAACGGTACTGCAAGAATTTCTACCACATCTTCAACCGACAGCATTTCACCATTGGCAACACGGGTAGGATTGTAACGAGTGAGCAGTAAATGCTCTTTAACGCGTTTACCTTGTTCCGCTAAACGAGATTTACTTTGAAGAATGCCTAAAATTCGATCGCTATCACGCACAGAGGATACTTCTGGGTTGGTAACGATAATCGCTTCTTCAGCGAAATAGAGCGCCATTTGAGCGCCTGTTTCAATGCCTGCTGGAGAATCACAAATAATATAGTCAAAATCTTCAGCCAGTTCATTCAAAACTGCTTCAACCGCTTCTTTATCAAGGGCATCTTTATCGCGTGTTTGAGACGCTGGCAGAATGTAGAGGTTGTCTAAACGCTTATCTTTGATCAAAGCCTGTCTTAAACTGGCTTCTTTATGAATAACGTTGACGAAATCGTAAACAACACGACGTTCACAGCCCATGACTAAATCTAGATTACGAAGGCCCACATCAAAGTCGATAACGACTGTTTTATGCCCTTTCAGTGCTAAACCCGTTGAAATTGCAGCACTGGTGGTGGTTTTACCCACGCCTCCTTTACCAGAGGTTATGACAATTATCTTAGCCAAAGTGAAAATTCCCTTACAAAAAGTTGCAAAACGCAGTATTCATTAAAGTGAGTGTATGTTCAAGCGCCCATCATCAAGTTGAATGAGGCTGGGCTGAGTACAATGCTGATCGTTACTTTCAAATAGCTTATATTCGCCAGCAATAGCGACTAGTTCAGCTTCAAGGGATGAACAGCTAATCGTTGCTTCAGTATCCCCCTTAATGCCCGCTAAAGCTCGTCCTCTTAGTGGTCCATAAATATGTATGCTTCCACCTGCCAATACTTCGGCACCCGTACTGACAAGACCAAAAATGACCAAGTCGCCTTCAGCCGTGAGTTGCTGGCCTGAGCGAACGGGAAATTTATGCACGGTGGTTTTTGCTCGGGGTGCTGGCACGGCAGGTAACTCTTTTGTCTCTGCCTCTGCCACTGCTGGGATACTTTCCATTGTTTTAATGCGAGAGGGCTTGCTATTACCCTTGCCAAAATCAGCCAGTTCAAGCTGCTCTAATAGCTCGTGATGTTCTTCTTGAGCGTTTCTAACACCAATGGGCAGCATGCCGAATTCATGACAGGTTAGATACAAGGAAGGAAGGTCGATTTTTTCAGCCAGTTCAATAAAGTCAAAGATACAAGGAAGGCGGACAAACATTTTAGGTGCTTGCTCAACTTTCGCTTTCAGTTCTTGCTGAATCTGGGCGAGGTTATTACTTTGGATTAATAGGGTTGTTATGGGGTTTAACCCTGCTTTTAAGTTAAACGCGGCCATTATTTTTGTGTCTTCAGCTCTAGTGGAAAGTGATCAAAGCGAATATCAGAGAGATCTTCTTTTAGTACTCGGCGTAGATTGTGGTGGTTATTAATTTCAGGCGTTGCGAGTACATCGCGGTAATGCTGGCCAAAACAGGCGAGTGCTTGTTCTTTAGAAAGCTCTAATAACTGAGCTAAGGCGAATACCTTGCAAGAACCCTGGTTTTGCTCTGCGCTGTTTTCAACGCCGCCGTTATTAAAGGCGCTAGGGGTAAAGTTGTAATTCAGCTCTATAAACGCGAGTGTTGTCTCAAATTGAAAATCGTTGTGCGTTAGCTGTTGTAAAAAATCGATTTTGGCTTGTTCAAACGGTGACATGATTAAAAATCCTTTCAAATGACGTTAAGGCTACCACCTGCTCTTGCAGAGTGTCACTCTCAATATTAGAAAATCGATATCTTCCTATGTTTTAATTTTCTAATTATTACTATTTAGTAAAGGACTTTTCCAAGTTCTGGCAATTGTTTCGTAATGCGTGTGAATGTAATCTGTATGTAAGATGTAACTTTGGTGATACATACGTTGTTTTAGGAGGTCTTATGGCTGGGGGTTGGTCGAAAGATGGCGCGGTTCAAGAGCAGATAGATGCGAGTCTTGCACAGGCCGTTGAGTTAGCACGGAGTCGATTGCATCACGGAGAAAGTGCGACTCATTGTGAGGAATGTGAAGCAAGCATTCCAGAAGCGCGACGAAAAGCCATTATTGGGGTGCGTTACTGCATCGCTTGTCAGGCCGAAATTGATCAACAGCAATCCCTTGTGAGCGGCTATAACCGACGAGGGAGTAAGGATAGCCAGCTAAGGTGATTTGCTATTATTACCGTATAGTAAAAGTAATTTACAGAATGGATAGATTATCTCCATTTTATATTAGGATATAATTAAAACCATACAACGATAGAACATTGGCACTAGGCTAATGTTTGATCTTATTAATTTGGAGATAGCCATGACAGCACAAGTAATTAAGTCGAAAGCCGCAGTAGCCTGGGCAGCCGGTGAGCCATTAAAGATGGAGGTGGTTGATGTAATGCCTCCACAGAAAGGCGAAGTACGGGTCAAAATGATTGCAACGGGTGTATGCCATACCGATGCGTTTACACTTTCGGGTGATGATCCAGAAGGCATCTTTCCTGCTATTTTAGGCCATGAAGGCGGCGGTATTGTTGAGTCTATTGGCGAAGGCGTTACTAGCGTTGAAGTCGGCGATCACGTTATTCCGCTTTATACCCCTGAGTGCGGCGAATGTAAGTTCTGCCTATCAGGTAAAACCAACTTGTGTCAGAAGATTCGTGAGACTCAAGGTAAAGGCTTAATGCCAGACGGTACTACGCGCTTCTCTATTAATGGTCAGCCAATTTTCCATTACATGGGAACGTCGACTTTTTCTGAATATACCGTGCTACCAGAAATTTCTTTAGCGAAAGTCAGAAAAGACGCACCACTAGAAGAAGTTTGTTTATTAGGCTGTGGTGTAACCACAGGCATGGGCGCGGTGATGAATACCGCTAAAGTTGAAGAGGGCGCAACGGTTGCTATCTTCGGTATGGGTGGTATCGGTCTATCGGCGGTCATTGGTGCAACCATGGCGAAAGCAGGCCGTATCATTGCCATTGATATTAACGAAAGCAAATTCGATCTAGCGCGTAAGTTAGGTGCGACGGATTGTATTAATCCAAAAGATTATGGTGATAAGCCGATTCAAGATGTGATCGTTGAGCTGACGGATGGCGGTGTTGATTATTCGTTCGAGTGTGTGGGTAATGTTCACCTAATGCGCAGCGCGCTTGAATGCTGCCATAAAGGTTGGGGCGAATCGATTGTTATTGGTGTTGCCGGTGCGGGCCAAGAGATCTCTACTCGCCCATTCCAGTTAGTGACTGGACGAGTCTGGAAAGGTTCTGCATTCGGTGGTGTTAAGGGCCGTACAGAATTGCCTGAATACGTAAATCGTTACATGGCGGGTGAGTTTAAGTTGGATGACTTTATTACTCATACCATGAGTCTTGATCAGGTGAACGAAGCCTTTGACTTAATGCACGAAGGTAAGAGTATTCGTACTGTTATTCACTTTGATAAATAGTCTTCGATAAGTAACCTTTTGCGCCGTACTTAAGCATAACAATGTTTAACTGCGGCTAATGCATCGATTTAGAGAGCCTGATAATGAGCATTGAAAACCTGAGTAGCAATAAAAGTTTTGGTGGCTGGCATAAGCAATACAGCCATGTATCAAACACATTAAACTGTGCGATGCGCTTTGCTATTTACTTACCGCCGCAGGCATCAACAGGGGCGAAAGTGCCCGTATTGTATTGGCTGTCTGGCTTAACTTGCAGTGATGAAAACTTCATGCAAAAAGCCGGTGCTCAGCGCCTAGCCGCTGAACTGGGTATTGCGATTGTTGCGCCAGACACCAGCCCTCGTGGTGAAGGTGTAGCGGATGATGAAGGGTATGACCTTGGTCAAGGTGCAGGTTTTTATGTGAATGCGACTCAGGCTCCGTGGAACCGTCATTATCAAATGTATGATTATGTGGTGAACGAGCTTCCTGAGCTCATTGAATCGATGTTTCCTGTGTCGGATAAACGCGCCATTGCCGGTCATTCTATGGGTGGACATGGGGCGCTAACGATTGCCTTGCGCAATCCTGAACGTTATCAGTCGGTTTCTGCTTTTAGTCCGATTAACAACCCGGTTAATTGTCCTTGGGGACAGAAAGCGTTCACGGCCTATTTGGGTAAAGATACTGACACATGGCGTGAATACGATGCGAGCTTGCTCATGCGAGCAGCCAAGCAATACGTCCCTGCGCTGGTGGATCAAGGGGAAGCAGATAATTTTCTGGCAGAACAGCTAAAACCAGAAGTGTTAGAAGCAGCGGCCAGTAGTAATAACTACCCTTTAGAATTGCGCAGTCACGAAGGTTATGACCACAGCTATTATTTTATCGCGAGTTTTATTGAAGACCATTTGCGTTTCCACTCGAACTATTTGAATGCATAAGACGATTCAGCTTAGCTATTAATACCGAAATAAAAATGCGGTATTAATACTTGATGCTGGGTTTATAACCAGTATTATGAGGCATGCGAAAAGTCTTACATATTGACTGCGACTGTTTTTTTGCCGCCGTTGAAATGAGGGAAAACCCTCAGCTTTGCCATGTTCCTATTGCCATCGGTGGTCACTCTGATCGTCGAGGCGTTATTTCGACTTGTAATTATCCCGCCCGAACGTTTGGCGTTCACTCTGCGATGGCATCCGCTCAAGCCTTTAAAAAATGTCCCCACCTTATTCTATTGCCTGGAAATATGGCGCTCTACCGCGAAGTATCTCAGCAAGTGATGGCGATTATTCGTCAATACGGTATTGGCTTTGAACAGGTTTCGGTGGATGAAGCGTATGTCGAACTAGAGCCTAATGAATCTGCCATAGAGATCGGAGAAAAAATTCGTGCCGAGGTTGAAGCTAAGGTAGGTATTACCGTGTCTGTTGGCGCAGCACCCAATAAATTTTTAGCCAAGGTTGCCAGTGACTGGAATAAGCCGAATGGCTTGTTTGCGGTTAAACCGCATAAAGTTGATATGTTTGTGCAGCAGCTTGAAGTGCGAAAAATTCCAGGTATTGGGCCAAAAACCGCAGAGCGTCTAGCGGCCAAAGGGATTGTTCTTTGCTCTGATGCACAGCCCTACAGCTTGATTGAATTAGTCAATTTATTTGGCCGTACTGGGCTTACCTTATTTAAGCGGTGTCGTGGACAAGATGATCGTGCTTTGAGTACCGATCGCATACGCAAATCGATCAGTGTTGAGCATACATTTGCCAAAGATCTGTATTCAGCCCAAGAGCTTGATGACGAAGTGAACCTGTTATGGGAAAAATTTTTACAGCGCACGGATAAGGCGAACATTGATAGCCGCAGTTTAGCGCCGTTTGTTAAGGTGAAATTTAACGATTTTAGCCAAACCACATTAGCCGATCATTTACAGACTGTCAGTTTAGAATCTTTTCGTCAGCTGTTGCAGCAGGCTAGATTGCGTAATGATGCCGATGAAGTTCAAGGAGTGCGATTGATCGGTATTGGTGGTCGCTGCCCCGATATTAATGAGCAGCAACTGGCACTGTTTTAGTATTTTACTGCCACAAGTGCCTAAGTAGTTTTACTTCACCGATTTTCTTACTGCGCGGTAATAGCTGGGAGGATTACCGGTCCAGCGCTTGAAGGCTTTGCGAAAATTAGAGGGGTCGTTGTAGCCAATCAACGCCGCGATTTCTTCTATCGGTAAACTTGAAGTATTTAAGTATTCAATCGCCATTTCTTTGCGCACTTCATCTAAGATTTTTTGATAAGAGGTGCTCACTTCTTGCAGGCTTCGGCTTAACGTTCGAGTACTGGTTGCCAAGTGACTAGCAACGGTTTCTATCGGAGGAAAATGGCCAGGATGACTCAGCAAAATGCGGCGGACTTTAACCACAATGCCTTCTCTTGGCCCCATGCGCGATAAAATGTCAGCGCATTGTGACTCGGCCATTTTAGCGGTGGCTTCGTCAGCGAGAGTGGTTGGTGCATCCATGATACTGCTATCGAATACAATCTCTGTACGAGGTTGGTCCCAGTTAATGAGGCAGCCTTCAAAGAATTGTTCGTATCGATCAGAGAAATCAGGCTTGGGGCGGTTAATATTGATCGCTCTAGGTAAGATATTCAAGCCTGTCAGAAAGCGCGCAAGGCTGATGAAGTTGGCTATGAATACATCACATAAAAAATTATAAATGGTTTCGATAGGAATATGCGAGGTAAGGCGAACGGATGTTATTTCTCCCTGTTCAACGACTTCAAAATTGAATGCAGGATCAATGAGTACATGATATTTCAAGCCGAGATTCAACGCTTGGCGCACATTCGCACAACTTAAAATGGCGTAACCCAGCATACCAAATTGATTGATATTAATGGCTTTACCCAATTCAATACCTAAGGTGGGTTCATTGCTGAGCCTAAGAGTGTTATTCGTTAAAATAATAACTTGTTGATAAGTCAGCAGAGCCTTTGGGTCAGAGAAGGCAGCAGGGTCGATCTCTGTATTTTCAAGTAGGGCGTCTTGTGATATGCCTTTTTCTTGCCCCATTCTAACCAAAATGGCAGAAATGTTGGCAGGTACTAAGGGCTCATTTAGACTCCAGGTTCCTCTAATCACCTAGGCAATCCTTTTTCTTATTGTCACTTTATTTGGAATAGCTTTGATATAAATATCGCTAGAATGACCGATTTTGTGACTTTACACAAGGCAGCCGTACGCAAGCTGTGATAACTAGAGGTCTTTTATTTGTTTTGGAAAGGGAAGTGAGAGCGGCTTAAAAGCCGTCCCCAATCAACGACTTGTGTTGAATTGTGGTTACTTAGTAGATTAAAAATAATGTCATTTAGGGCTTGGTCATTCTTACGAGCAATAAAAAAAACTAAATCAGAACGGCGCCACTCAAATTCGGCGATTTCACATTCAAACTTAGCCTGTTTGAGCAATTGGTATAATTGATACGCATATTCACGTTTCATTAATAACATCCAAAACCCAGATCTGAGGCGGTCTAGCATGTGACCTTGAATAGACTCTACATGAATCGTGCAGGTAAGATTATAATCTCTTTGCTGTTTCTTACACTGCATGAGTAAAGCAGCAAAATGACGAGGCTCATCTTCGTTTAGATAATAATAGCGGCCATCAAATTCTCGGTAGCAAATATGAAACGGTTGTTTGGCTTCAGGAAAGGCAAGGGTAATGTTACGGTTGAATTCATTATCGGTTTCTTGCGGAATTTGATTCGCTTGTGTTGCGCCGTAACTTAGTAAATCAGGAAAGTCTTCTTCGCATTGGCTGACTTTAATACCGTGGATAGCACTGATCGATAGTGAGCGTGGGTATTCATTTTCACTGCTCATTTTTTTTAATAGCTCGGCCAGAGAGTGCCACTGTTGGTCACTAGACGTTAAGCTATCGGCGGCGGCTTGATGTACGTTAATTAGGCTTAACCAGCGATGGCAAAGATAACTTTTGGGATTAATGTCTTCGATTGCCGGTATTTCTATTTCTTTCACCGCATGGCGAGCATACCAGCGAGGAAAGAGCCGCTGGGCGATTAAATTAATGAATTGCTCTAAATCAAATCCAGAGTCTGTCGCCTTTTCGTTACTCACGTAGTCTTCCTTGGTTTCTTGACTATTCTTGTATTAATTAAAGCAGTTAAAGGAACTTGCTAATGAATAATCCTCAAACCTTACCTTCGTCTCTTAAGATAGCGGCCGAAGTTGATGCAGCTTTAGCGGCTGCAGGTCTAACGGGTCCACAAGTTGAGCGAGAAGCGGTGCCTCTATACCTTTCATTTATCGAAGAAATGATTGATGCAGAAGGAAAGTTAGCGCTAAATTTCCAACATTCTTCTCCACGAGACATCGCAAAGCAGCTTGTTAGCTGGGCTCGCGAAGAGGGGGTTAGTGAGCAAGGTCTTTTATCAGCGATTGCTGAACACCTTGAGGAAGCCTTATTGTTAACGCGTGCTCATGGTACTTTGAGTGATATAAAACGACGTAAATTATTGAATTTAAACCAGCAGATTGTTGATTTCATGCCTGTGCTGCTTTCTTTGGAGATGGTACACGGGCAGAAATAATTATAATGGGGGGATTGTCACGATCTGCATTAGGATTGTTTAAAATATTCAGTTATACCGCTAGGCTGCTAGCGATATAACCAAAGCATTTAGAAGAGAGATGTTAAAAACTGTACTTTAACTGCATGGTTGTTTCATGCACTTCTTTTGATACGCCAGAAGGAGGTTGGCTATCCCAGTTACTTTGCAATTTCCACTGTAAATGCAGTTGTTCGACAATAGGTATCGATACTTGTGCTTGCAATAATGCTTTGACATCGTCGATATCGGACAAATCTGGCTGAACATATAATGTGACACTGGTGCTGACGGCGCGTTCGCCAGAGTGCTGATAGAGCCAATGGCTATATAAATTACCTCGAAAGCGTTGCTCTACTTGAGTACGACCAAGATCAACTTCTCTAACCTGTTCGTTAAAAATCCCTATTCCTTGATAGCTTTCACCGGAGGATTCTTTTTGTTCGGTCTGAGGCTTGAACCAGCTGCGAAAGCGAACGCCAATACCTTCTAATGCACGTCGTTTTATTCCCGCAAAAGGTGCTTGTTCGTATTGTAAAAAATATTCGGTTGCAATGACTTGCTGGTGGTTATGGATTAAGCGAGTATGAAAAAAGGTTTCATCATTACTCAGAACACCGTTATTACGTTGATAGTCTCGGCTATACCAGTTAAGCCATTTTAATTGCTCATTATTCCAACGAATATGGCTACCTATGCCTAATTCAGCCTCATCATTATTGCCCGTTTTACCATTGAGATTAACGCGAATATGACCGTTCCAGCCGTCTTCCGATTTTGCGGTACGTTCTTTTTCAATGTTCGTAATAGCGAAACTTTGGCAGGACAAAAAGCCCACGCTGGTGATTAATAAAATGTTAACGAGAGAGGGGATTCTCATTGTCTAGGCCTATCCATTAAAAATAAATGGCGGCTATTGTAATCACTCTGCTCTGAAAGGCTAATATAAACGCAGTTATTTACCGATTTATGGCAGTTGGCGTGCGGAGGCCATGTTTTGAATAACAACACTCATTTTATCCACTTGTTGACGCATGCTGTAAGGAATCTCTAGCTCATCAAACTTCGCTTTAAAATTGTTCAGTAGGTCAACCGCATTGATGGTGTCTTTTGGTTCTGTTAATTGGCGAGCGAGCGAGAGTGATCGCATGCCATTAAGATCGCCAGCCGCAATAAAACCATAGTCGTTTAGTTTTGTTTGTAGTTGATTCAGTTGTTCGTTACTTAATGATGTAACGTCAAATTCTTGTGATAGGTATTCTAGATAGCTAGCGCGGTTTGAAAGGTGTAATTCTTCTGGTTGAGGCTCTTTAGTTTGCTTTGGTAAAACGGACTTAATGCTTACTGTATCAGCCTTTGAAGCATCTTGAGCCTTGTTTTGCGTATTGTTTTGAGCGCTAAAAGGCTGGTTTTGCATGTAACTGCTGAGACGGTCAAGAATCATGCGCAGCTCCTAATAAGTCAGTTATACCGAAGTAATTTTCGGGTAAACGAATAACTGCAGGAGCCGTGCCAGATAGGTTTAAATTATCAATATTGGCTAATTACGCGTTAGAACTTCCAATTGATCATTAAGTTAGGGCCAGCAGCGGCAACAAATAAACGTTGCTGATTCGTTTTTGCCGTTTTAGTTGAATAGTTACCATTTTGATAAGCTTGCTGAGCTGCCATCATTGTTTGTGGTGCGGTGTAGATTTTAAACTCACTGACCGCGACACCCGTCGCGAACGTTAACCAGCCATCGATAGGGCGCTTATCATCATACGCAACAGCCAAACCTGCTAAGCCATTCACTAATCCAGCCAAAAGGTGATTGGTCCAGCTTTGCTCGTAGGCTTCACGCGCCGCGGCTTTAACTAGCCAAGCTTCGGCTTGTTGCAGCTTGTCTGTTTTTTCAAGGACGCTATTGCTGTTCATTTGTTGCAGTTGATCACTGTAGTTATGGCTTTGCATTGGGTTTAATAACATATCTGCGGCGCCTAAAAAGCTGGTGACTGCCCCCACGCTCATATCATATTGAAGCTTATCGTCATCAGCAGTATTAGCGACAATGGTTTGTACGACTGAAGCGCTGCCCAAAAAACCAAACCAGCCCCATTGCCACGTTTGACTATGATTACGAGTTTGCTCGAATTGCTGTTGAATAAAATCAATTCGTTGCTGATGTTGTGGTGGCTGTTCCTCGGCTTGGCTATTGAAAGCCAATAAAAATGTGAAGGCTAGGGAGAGTGTGCGCATTGCTGCTTCCTTAATTTTTATTATTATTTTTTAGCTATTTGTAAATAGTACGAAGGGCGATTAGGCCGCCCTCGTAAATCTAGAACTTCATATTGATGCCCGCAGCAAGTGATAATACGTCGGTAGAAACATCCCCTTTAAGTTTGCTTAAGTTTTGACTAGGGTCGGTTATATCGCCCTGTGCAATGGCACGCTTTTGTTTAAGCGTTTTTTGGATACCAAAATCAAATGCGAGTTCTTTATTCAAATCATACGTTAAGCCAAATGAGATGGCTTTATAGTCATCAAATGCGAAATCAATCTTGGTTTGTTTGTCTTTGATTGGAGTATTATCCAATGCCAAACCCGTGCGTAATGTTAAGGCAGGAGTCATTTTATAAGAACCCCCAATCGCATAACGATAAGAATCTACCCAGTTGTAAGTCTGTGGGCCAGCAACGCCTTTAATCACATCGTTATCGGATTTGACGGATAAAGTATCGAAGCTTGACCACTGGGTCCATTGTACGTCGGCTTGCAGGGAGAACTTTCCCAAGCCTTGATAGAAACTAAGGTTTGCTTGGCTAGGGGTCTCTAACGTTGCGGTGCCTTTGGCTTTGGTATCGACAAGACCTGCCAGATTACCAAACGTTTCCGCAGCGGTAGGCACTTCTAAGGTCGCGTTACCTTGCAAGTCGTGACTGATGCGGTTTCTGTAATGCATACCGAGGCGGCTTTCAGGGCTGAATTCGTACAGCATACCGGCGGTAAAGCCGATATTAAGGTCATCGCCTTGCATTTCGAACTGGCCATCGTAAGTGCTTGTGCCTAGTCCAGAATCAGCAATTCCCAAGCCTGGGCAGGTGAAAGGACTGAGATCACCTTGTAATTCAGCACCTTTACAGGCTGCGCTGGTATTCACCGCTTGTGCAACGGTCGCACTAAGATATTGCATGACCATGCTAAGACCGAATGAGAGGTTATCACTGACTTTAAAGCCGAAAGCGGTACCAAAATCAATGCCGGTAATGCTACTTTCTGTCGAAAAGTAACGTCCTATAGAATTGTCACCAAAATCGGTTCCTGTCGCATAAGGTGCATTCAAATAAGCACCAAAAACCAAACCTTCACTCATCGGGGCTGAGAAGTAGATCGAGGGTAGAATATCAAAAGCTTCTGCACTGACATCTTTACCTGTAACGGTAGTGCTGGCGAGTGTAGTAGAAGAGCCGTTAAATTCGGATGTTACTGAAATTGCAGACAAATTAAAGGTAAGTTGCTTTTGTTTTAATCGAGTTAGGCCTGCTGGATTATAAAAGGCAGTTGAGGCATCATCAGCTTGGGCTGCAGCCCCAGAGAAGGCATCCCCTAAGCGTAAGGCTGATTGCTCGTCAACATAGAATCCTTGAGCCATGGTGAGTTGGGCACTGATGAGACCTATCGCCAGAGAGAGTGTTTTTTTAATCATAGTCGTATTCCGTTGTACAAATATTGAGCGTATTTGTAGCGATCCTTTTTTATTATTAATGTGTACTATGGTTCTATTTTTATCAGAAGTAACATAATTTTACTAGTAATTACTGGACTAACTGATCACACTAAAGTATGAAAATACCTTAGTGGTACGATTGTTCGGCCGATAATGGTTCAATTAATGTGCCGTTGTGAATAATAATGTAAGGATTAATTAAAGTTTTTTGTGTATTTGAGGAGCAAAATGTCGCAGTTATCAGACTCATTATCGAATTCAAAATCGGGTAGCGCCGTTAAATACCAAGGCCGTAAGACCAGTCGAGCAGGTAGTGAGCTGCGTCGACGTTTGATTTTAGAAGCGTCGCTAAGAATTGTTATTCGAGAGGGGGTACGTGGAATACGTCACCGGGCTGTTGCTAAAGAAGCTGATGTGCCTTTAGCCGCTACTACCTATTACTTCAAAGATATTCAAGAACTGATCAACGATACCTTCACTCTTTATGCTGAACAATCATTAGAAATCGTTACTCAGTTTTCAAGACGCTTATATGAGCCACTAGAAAATAGTGATGGTAAAACATTTGTTGAAGCGATGAATAGCGCTGAAGATATGTCGGGGATTATTGCTGACAGTATGACGCAATATGTCGTAGAACAAATTACCCAGCACAGAGATGCATTAATTGCTGAACAGGCATTTCGTTATGAGGCTATTTTAAGCCCTCATCTACGTAAGTTAGGAGAAGTGCATAAGCTTGCATTGATACAAAAATTAACTGAATTGTTAAGCTTAATGCAATCACCACAGCCAGTTGAAGATGCAACCATTGTAATTTCTATATTGCATCGAATCGAATACGAAGGCTTGCTGGTAGAGCCCGAAAATTTAGATATAAAGGCGATTCGTGCGACACTTCTACGACAGCTAAGTTTAATGTTTAACGATCAAAGTCGTGCTTAGTGCGACTTTGATCGTTAGCTTAGTCATGTTCTATAAGGCCCTCGTTAATGAGGGCTTTTTTATGCCTGAAAAATACTATTGCTAACATTGTCAGCGATGGCCAAGCTTGCGGTAAGGCCTGGGCTTTCGATGCCAAATAAATTAATTAAACCCAAAACATTATGATCTTTATGAGTTTGAATTATAAAGTCTGCAGCAGGTTCATTAGGGCCCGTTAATTTAGGGCGAATGCCACAATAGCTGGGTACTAGCTTGCTAGAATCAAGGTTAGGAAAGTAGGGCTGTATCGCACGAATAAAATATTTTTTACGCGACTCGTCACATGAATAATCCAATGTTTCAACGAATTCAACATCAGGCCCAAAGCGCACTTGCCCCGATAAATCGAGAGTCGCATGTATCCCTAGACCTGCGATATTTTGGCTGGGAATGGGATAAATGAGATGAGAAAAGGGAGCTTTGTCTTGATAACTAAAATACTGGCCGCGGCAAAAGTGATATTGAGGAATTGACGAGAAGGCACTAAGGCGAGGTTCCGTCGCGGCTTTACTGGCAGTAAAAATAGCTTTTGCAATATCAGGTGCATGAAGCCCAGCACTATTGATTAAGTATTGGCAGCAGAAGTTAAAAGGCCCATCTGGGGTATTAACGCGAACATTGAAGCCTTGTGTGTTTTCTTCAGCGTTTATAAAGCGAGTATTAGGGCTATATAAGACACCTTGCTGCTCTGCTAGCGTTAATAAGGTTTGCATATACTGATGGCTATCAATAATGCCTGTATTGGGGGATATTAACGCGGCTTTTGCCGTAACGTTGGGTTCAATTTTATAGCAGTCTCTTTGATTTAAATAATCAAGAAATACGTTGTTCTTTAAAGCATTTTTTTGTATCACTGCCAACTTATCAACGTCGCTCTCAGCGCTAGCAACGATTAATTTTCCAATGCGTTTGTAAGGTACACCATAATCTTCACAAAACTGATAAAGCTGGTTGCTACCTTGATGGCAAAGCTTAGCTTTTAAACTATTTTCTGGGTAATAAATTCCAGCATGAATGACTTCACTATTACGGCTGCTCGTTTCACTGCCAAATTGATTGTGGGATTCAATTAATAAAATTTTTGCTTGAGGCTGTTGCTGGCTTAGTTTAAAAGCGATAGCAAGGCCGACAACTCCGGCCCCAATAATGCAGTGATCAAAATGTTCCATAACGCGCGAATTAGCCCTCTAAGTTTTCAACACATTCATAATGACTTGGATTTGCTCTGCAACGAAGTTTGAAAAGAATTTTTAACATGCGAGGATCATAAATTCCTTCATCTTTTAATTCGATGCGAACTTGGCGTAACATTTCTTTGTATTTTGTATGCTTTTCTTTCGATAGATCAACCCAATATTTCTCGGGGATATTCTTTTCGGCTTCTAGAATGTGCTCTAGAGCTTTAGGAAAATTTTTGTAGGCATACTCACGACTTTTTTGACCGAATTGGGCAGGGAAGCGATCTTTTCTTAAAATTAACTGGCCATTCATTTGAGCAAGATTAAACCGTAATATGCCGCCTTTATCACCCATACCTTTGTACATTTCAAAAGGTTTATAAGCAATGGCGGGGGCGTAGGCAAGATCGACATAGCCATTATTAAAGCGTGGAGCAAAGGTAGCGATGCTAACAGGAACCATCGTTGCACCAATATGCTTAACAACTTTAATCGAGGCAACATCATAATCTATTGTGGCAAGGCGCTTACCCGCAGCGGCTTCTACTGAATTTATGGCCTTATCACGCACAAATACAAACACCGCACCGGCAGGCATAATGCCAGCTACCTCATAATCACCTTCAATCATGTACTTGCTGGCTTTTGGGTTAGCTAGCATGCCCACAAGCTTGCGCATCTGGTCGTAGTCATCAATAGCGCCAACCGCCTCTATCGTGGCGGTGAATTTGTTGAACGGACGAATGCGTGTGCCGGTTAGGCCTACTGCATCACAGTGTCCCGCTTTAAAATCGGCTAAGGCGACGGCTTCGTTTGTATAAACGTTTAAATCGAGTAACGCACCCCATTCTAAGGCGGCTGCTTTATAGTCCAGCATACCTTGATAGGCGGGACCTTTTTCACCGATAGGGTCAAAAATACAAAAGCTACGAGTAGGAAGCTCCTGTGCGTGTATCGAGAAACTGGCAAAGCATAAGCTCAGCAGGAGAAGAAATAAGGTAGAAAATTGTTTGATGAGATGCATAGTTTTTATCAGCCACTGGGGGTCATTATTATTAACCCCATCATAGTACAAAAAGTATCAATATTATTCTGATTTTTGAGATTTAAGGGCATTCATTGTAAAGACCTCGCTAGTATTCGCAGTTTTGAATGGTTACTATTACGCCGATTTTCTACGGTATCGCTAAAGGGTGCAGTTATGACAACAGAACAATTCGAAACGTGGTCGCTTTATATTGGTATCGCGGTATTAATTTCTTTCATGTTCTTTATTATTTATGACTTAGGCAAAAAGTCGAATGCAGGAAAATTCGGTAATTTTATTCTCTTTATCGCCTTGGGTTTAGGCATGGTCGGATTTTTGATTAAGCTATTTTTGCAGTACTTTATGGAATAGCGCGAATTTTGACTGTAAAAGGTAGCTTTGGCCTACAGCGATTCATGACGTTATATGAGGTTCAACGCCATAATTGCTGTAGTTCTCACTTCAAAGTCACCAAACGATAAAACCAACTCACAGTTGGTGACGGCTATCAATCAAATAAACTACTATGAATTTACTAAGCTATGAAGTTACTAAAAAGATTATTTTGATCCAGTCTTATCGAATAATTTTTCTTTGGCTGAGCTAAACGCATGGCTGATGGCATCCCATGCATCTTCGGCTCCACTTTTAACATCTTGCCACGCGCTATCTGTTGTATTCTGTATTTCTTCGAGCTTGACAAAGGCTTCATCCCGCTGTTTTTTAAGCGCACCGATTTGGTTTTGATATTCTTCGGTTCGATATCGCACAGACAGCTTGGGTTTTTCTCACTAAATTGAATTGAGACATGGTGGTCAATAAATATTTAACATACCCAAAGCAGAGCTTATTGCTCAACAACTTTGTGTGACAGTTAATTTGTATTTTATTTGAGATGCTGCTCAGCCCCGTGATTACCAGTGTTACTTAATTGAGACGAATAAGCAGCTTACGAGAACGCTTTCTCCAATCTTAGCGACTCACTTAGAGGCTGAATTATTTGCGAAGGAAAAATATGAAAAACTCCGATAATACTTTTAATACTCTCAGTACATTAACCGTTAACGATAAGCCGTTTCGTTATTTTGCAATTAATGGCGGGGAGTTGGCCTCGCATAAAAAAATTGCCCGGCTGCCGCTGACAATAAAAATTCTGCTGGAAAATATGCTGCGTAATGAAGATGGCCTAAGTTGTCGTCGCGATGACATTGAAGCGCTGGCTGCCAGTGGCGGCAAGGCGAGTGAGCAGGAGATTGCTTATCATCCTGCACGGGTATTGATGCAAGATTTTACCGGTGTGCCCGCGGTAGTCGATTTAGCTGCAATGCGTGATGCTTTGGTAAAACGAGGCATTGATCCACAGAAAATAAATCCTTTAACCAAAGTGGATCTGGTTATCGACCACTCGATTAGTATCGATAAATTTGCCAGTGAAAGCGCCTTCGAAGAAAACGTTGCGATTGAAATGCAGCGTAATCACGAGCGCTATCAGTTTTTAAAATGGGGCCAAAGCGCTTTTGCTAACTTCAGTGTAGTACCACCAGGAACCGGCATTTGCCATCAGGTGAATCTAGAATATCTGGCCAAGGTGGTATGGACCGAAGATAAAGACGGAGAACGTTTCGCTTATCCCGATACGCTGGTAGGCACGGATAGTCACACCACGATGATTAATGGCCTTGGCGTATTAGGTTGGGGTGTGGGGGGTATCGAAGCTGAGGCTGCCATATTAGGTCAGCCGATCTCGATGTTAATTCCTGACGTTGTCGGTGTTGAACTGACGGGGCAGTTACTTGAGGGCATTACGGCGACTGATCTGGTATTAACGGTGGTAGAGATGCTACGTGAATATGGTGTGGTGGGTAAATTTGTCGAGTTTTATGGTGCAGGCCTAGATCATTTACCCCTTGCCGATCGCGCGACGATCGCCAATATGGCACCGGAATATGGGGCGACCTGTGGTTTCTTCCCTGTGGATAAACAGACGATTAATTATTTGCGTTTAAGCGGTCGTGACGAAGAGCAGATTGAATTGGTTGAGGCTTATTCTAAAGCACAGGGACTGTGGCGTGACGAGCATTTTTTAGTACCTGATTTTTCGGCGACTTTGCGCTTGGATCTAACCACTATCGTGCCCAGTTTAGCGGGACCCAAGCGACCACAAGATCGTGTTCCCGTCACTGGCTTGAAAACAGCCGTTGCAGGCTCTATTGAATTAGCCGGTAAGGCTAAGCAGCTGAATACGGAATACCCATTGGCGGGTAGTGAGGTAGCGATGCACCATGGGGATGTGGTGATTGCCGCGATTACTTCCTGCACGAATACGTCAAATCCTGCGGTGATGATTGCAGCGGGCCTAGTCGCCCGCAACGCTTTGGCTAAAGGTCTGCAGCGTAAATCATGGGTTAAATCCTCGTTGGCGCCGGGTTCCAAGGTCGTCACGGAATATTTGCAACAGGCTAAATTACAGGAACCACTGGATAAACTTGGCTTTAACCTTGTCGGTTATGGCTGTACTACCTGCATCGGTAATTCCGGGCCATTGCCAGAAGTGGTCGAGGCGACGATCGCGGCGAATGATTTGATCGTCAGCTCAGTATTGTCCGGTAATCGTAACTTTGAAGGCCGTATTCATCCACTGGTACAAGATAATTGGCTTGCTTCACCGCCTTTGGTCGTCGCTTATGCGTTAGCGGGAACAACACGGATAGATTTGAGTCGCGATTCATTGGGCAACGATGACAACGGCCAACCTGTGTATTTAAAGGATATATGGCCCACGAATGTTGAAATTGCTGAGCTGGTACAGGCCATCACTAGCACGATGTTTAACAAGGAATACAGTGCTGTATTCGATGGAGATGATCGTTGGCGTGCCATTGATAGTGGTAGTGGTAAAACCTACAAATTTACGGAGGATTCGACTTACATTCAGCTGCCCCCATTTTTTGAGGAACGTTATCGTGGCAAATCCTCTAGCATTATCAAGGCGCCTATGTTGGCTATGTTGGGGGATTCAGTGACTACAGACCATATATCCCCTGCCGGTGCTATTCCACAAGACAGCCCCGCGTCACAGTATTTACGTGCACAAGGAATTGCTGAGAAAGACTTTAATTCTTATGGTTCCAGACGCGGAAATCATCAGGTTATGGTGCGAGGTACCTTTGGTAATATCCGTATTCGCAATGAAATGACACCTGAACTGGAAGGGGGATATACCCGCATGCAAGGTGAACATCAGCCTCGCTTTATCTACGATGCGGCCATGCTCTATCAGTCAAAAAACATCGATACTGTAGTGGTTGCTGGCAAAGAATACGGTACGGGGTCGAGTCGTGATTGGGCTGCAAAAGGTACCTTGTTGCTGGGTGTGAAAGCGGTGATTGTGGAAAGTTTTGAACGTATTCATCGCTCTAACTTGGTCGGTATGGGTGTATTGCCTTTGCAGTTTATGCCCGGTGAAACCCGAAAAACACTGTCACTTACCGGTGAAGAAACATTTGATATCGTCGGGCTGGATGAACCACTACTGCCAAAGCAAGAAGTGGTTGCTACGATTTATTATCCTTCGGGTGAAGTGCGACCTATAAAATTGCAGTCACGATTGGATACCGCCGTCGAGGTAAAATACTATCTGGCCGGTGGTGTGCTGAGTTATGTGCTCGATCAAATTTATGCCAAGGCAGAATTAGATTCGCATAATTAATTAATCGACGCTTGCGACCTGATAGGGAAGCAGGCGATCCGTTTCACGTTTTACAACGGCATAACACTCACAGCTTAACTGTTCGAGTTTAGGCCTATCGAGTACCGTAATATGACCGCGATGATAATCAATAATCCCCTGTTTCTGTAATTTTCCCGCCGCTGCGGTGACGCCTTCGCGGCGCACACCCAGCATATTCGCGATGAGTTCTTGAGTCATGACCACGTGGTTGTCTGGTAAGCGATCCAACGACAATAACAGTAAGCGGCATAACTGCTGATCAATGGAATGGTGGCGGTTACACACAGCAGTCTGAGCCATTTGAGTGATCAAAGACTGGGTATAACGAAGCAATAGCACCAATAAATGACCATGGCGATTAAACTCTTCCGTGAGCACCGTACTTTTAAGCCTATAAGCATGACCAGCGCTTTGCACCACGGCGCGGCTTGACGTGCTATCACCGCCCATGAACAACGCAATGCCGATAAGTCCTTCATTGCCTACTACCGATATTTCCGCCGACGCACCGCTTTTCATGACATATAGAAGTGACACAATGGAGTCGGTAGGAAAATACACATAATCAAGGGTAGTACCTGCCTCGTAGATGACCTGGCCTAGTTCTAATTTCACCAGTTCAATATGAGGAAATAAACGATCTTGCACTTCTACTAGCAGTGCTGCTAGTAGATGATTATTTAAATGTGGCCTAGTCGGTGTCACACCTTTAATGCTAGTCATATAGTGCTCTTTAGAAGATCGTGCATTGATTTTAGATGTTATTTAATTGGGTGAGCGACTGTCGATCTTTGTATTTTTATTGCACTGTTTTTTACTTTGCACTCTGCACTCTGTGCGACAGCGCACACAGTAGTACCACGTCTATGACAATAAGTAAGTATAACAATCGATACTCTTGTAGTTCGCTGATTTCTTTGCCAAGGTGCTCTAGCGTACAGAGCAAAATTTCAAAAACTGCCAGAGTATCAGTATCAAAATTAATTTTTCAGGTTAAGTGAGAAACTATGGTTAATGACGCTTATATAGAA
>Ga0209305_1000319_pt1 | contig 36137 bp, 26 predicted proteins | sample COGITO_mtgs_1103_FD_184792 | JGI IMG/M metagenome (GOLD analysis project Ga0209305, IMG submission 184792) | Pelagic marine microbial communities from North Sea - COGITO_mtgs_110321 (SPAdes) (version 2) | ecosystem: Environmental > Aquatic > Marine > Epipelagic ...
AACCCTAAACCCTAAACCCTAAACCCTAAACCCTAAACCCTAAACCCTAAACCCTAAACCCTAAACCCTAAACCCTAAACCCTAAACCCTAAACCCTAGACGCATCTACACTCGAGTTTTTAGTTTGTATATGGTTGATTTTCGGGGATTTCATGCATGATTACCAATTTGTTAGGGGATTTTTAGGGATTTTTGTTTTTTTGCTAGGGGTGATTAGGGGAGTTCCGTTTTTTTCTAGGGTTGGTTAGGGGAGTTCCGGATTTTGAAGTAGGAAGTTTTGTAGTTTTATAAGTCGTCTAAACATATCTCGGCGGCATCTTTCGTTTTAACCATTTGCGACGTCAAAACAATTCCATTCGCTATATTAGCTTCAATTTCTTTTGCTTTAGCTACCATATCTTTCACTATATCTATTGGACCGAGCGGGGCTTGCTTCCCCGCATACTGTTTTTGTTCTATGAACGCTGCAGCGCCTTTCTCGTTCGCGACTAATTCGGCTAAGTATGACCGCAACTCTCCTTCCGGCGCAAGCGCGTCGTCTTCTTCTACTTGAAATCGAGAAAAATCATTCCCTGAAAGTTGATCAAATGTACTCGAGGTGCGCGTCTCCTTGATAAACTTTTTCAGACGTTTTTTACCTAAACTTGGAGCGATGCCGCTCGCGCGTTTTATTCCTTTCATTTGCTTTAATTCAATTGATTCGGGAAGAAGAGGAGCAGAAGGAGCGCTAACCAAAGGATCGCCTTCCTTAAATACAATTTTAAACTCAGCCGGATGGAGAGCGGAGTGCATTGGATTATTCACCGCTTTATATGGCGAGTCGTCTATAAGCACCGTGTGGGTACCTCTAAACTTTTCCATCTCGGGGTTGTGCGACCATAATTTATCGAGCTCCTTCAAAAAGACGGGCTTGACCCTTGGCTCTGTAAAAACACCAACATTCGTGCATTTTTCTTGTCCCCATACAAACGCGAGCTGCTTTTCTTTTTTCTTACCCCAAAGATGGCGTACTAGCATTCGCGCATTGTATTCCGTAGCGCTCGACCAAACCCCTACCGTGAAATTCTCGTGTAAAAAGTCCAGAAAATCTTTCATGTGAGGTCTGTTGTATACGTAAAAGTTACCTACTTTTGCGTCCTGATCAATTCTAAAACCGGAAGTAGATGTACCGAGTGGGCTGAAACTCCTTTGCATGAGTAATCCGTTCAAATCGATGACAATTAAATTCTTATTCTCGCAGTTTTCTGGTTTGAAATCATTGTTCTTCGCGAGTTCGTCTAAATCTACGAAAATCTTTTCCACGACTTGACGAGGTTGCTTATCCTTCGCCGGTCGCTGCCCGAACGATTCGGGCAACAAGCTGTCTTCTTCTTCTTCTATTTCTTCTTCGTCTTTTCCATCCTCAGCATCATTGTTCTCGGTATCTTTCTCTGCCTCTTCTTCTCCTTCTTCGTCTTCGCCGCCTCCATCGTCATTAGGGGTTTTCTTCCGTCTTTCTTCTCCCTTCTTTTGCTCTCGTTTTTCTTCTTCCATCTTCTTTCTCGCGAAGGTCTTTTTCCTTGATCTTCTCACCTCGTTCAACACTTTAGCGCGACGCGAGAAAAGCAAAAAGAGATGATTTATATATATGAACACTTCTTTTGCTTGCGCATTTGTGCTGTCGTTTCTTGCATTCTTCCTTTCTGGGTAATTCGTTATTTCATTTGTCTGCACTTTTTCTTCTTCTTCTTCTTCTTCTTTTACTGCTTTAATTTACTGAGCTCAAATGCATTCACAATACACAATGCGAGAGTAGTAAAGGAGAACACGCGCTGTCTCGTGAATAATCAAAGATGCCGGGAGGTCGCCGTCTGGACTTGAGGAAGTCGACGCTCGTCGCAAATTTAAAAAAGGAAAAACAACAACAACAACGAATTCAACCAAAGACGATGGAAACGAGTAAAAACTCAAAACCTATCACGCAAACGACGTCGTGGCCAGAGAAGTATCATCCACGTTCGTGCACTGAAGTTGTCGTTCCTAAGAAGAAGGCTGAAGTAATGATTGATTTTTTAGAGAAACAGAGCAGTAAAACATCGAAACGACCGGCGGTGTTGTTTTTAGTTGGTCCAAGCGGATGTGGGAAGGCATCGACGTTTGTAACTTTGGCGAAAGAAAAGTGCTTTTCTGTGCTCGAATGGAAACCTCCGGCACCATCGATTTATAACGAGAACGTATCGACTACGAACGAGAATCGATTCGACGGTGGCGATGCCTACACGAGTAAAATTGAGGATTTCGTCAACTTTCTTAACCGAAGCACAAAGTACAACGCGATTGTATCAAACGTTATCGGAGGCGGCAACAAGAGAAGCAGAGGCACAGTTATTTTGATTCGAGATGTTCCGACCGTGGCACAAGGAGATGAACGCGGTAGAAGCAAATTTGTTGCTTCAATCGAAGGGCTCGTCTCTTCGTCCGCAAAGAATAGAATACCTGTCGTTTTTTCATCATCGTCAGACGTCGGCGAAGGCGATTTTGTTTCTTTCGGAAACGAGTCGAAGAGCGATGGACTTAAATTCGTCAGGCGTATTATTCACGAAAAGTTGGAGCGCATGGGTGCACAAAATCGTCAAAACCTCTCGGAATATTTAGTAGAGATCAAGTTAAATCCGTGCACGAAGAAATCGCTCGAAGATGCTGCGAAACGCGTCATCAACTTGGAATTTTCCTCCGAAATGACGAAGAATGGTTCATTTCTTAAAAGTCTTCCCGACGAAGATGATGATTTTGACGGCTTATCCTCTATAAAGTCGAGAATGCTCGAGAACGTTGAGAATCTTGTTCTCGAGTGTAATGGAGATGTACGTTCTCTCATGTTTTCTCTTCAGTTGCTTTACGCGCGCATCGTTGGCGATATGTACGCAAAACGGAAAAAGAACGAGAAGAAGAACACGAAGAAACGCAATCGCGAGGAAGCGAGAATTGATAATGCCGATGGTGATAAAGAACGCAAAAAGGAATCGAGCATCTCACTCTTTCACGCGCTCGGTAAATTTTTGTACGCCAAACGGAAACCGTCAGATGATGCGCTTGAGTCCGAGGTTGAAATCACATTGAATCGGGCTCGAGTGGATGCCGCCCCCAAGACAGTTATTGACTTCCTGTTTGAAAACACGCCAGATTTTATAGATAACAGGAAGATTGACGCGCTGTCGCAATTTTTGAAGCACGTGAGTGATGCGGACGTGTTTAGCTGCGGTAGCCAACGTCGGAAGTACGGTGATGGCGATCAATCCCAATCGCTCATGTTAGATAGATTAGCTTCGAGCGTAGCCGCCCGCGGTTGTGTATCTGTGCAGTCGCGTCCACCAGAATCATCTTGGAGACCGTTGAGAGCGCCGAGTGCGAGTAGGAAAGCAAAAGAAGTAGAAGATTCAAGTAGGAGACTGAGAGAATTAATATGGGCGCCAAAACTTCGCCATAATAAATTCCGGAGCAGACAAAGCTATTATGAGGGAAGTTTTGAAGCATTCGTCGCGACGAATTTGCCGTTCAAGAAAATCATCGAGGAAGGATACAGAAGAAACGAAGATAGAATCATTAGCGATAGTTTATTCACGCGCGAGGATATAGATGAAATGGATAATAGCTTGGAAGATGTGGAGGAGGAGGATATCATCGAAGATGTAGATTAATGTACTATAAAACTATACAATTACGATTAAATAACTTAGATCTATTGCTTAACTAAATGCACTATGATGTATTCTAAAAACGTATCGTTGGTCTTCCTTCACGCATTTGCCTCTTTACAACGAAAGCGACGCAACCTTTCACAAAGTTCGAGCTTGGTATCGACGATCGTAACTCGCACGGCCCGCAAACGACCGCCAGGCGCACATACCGTGCGCATCGGAAACCCACCGCATTTCACGTTCCTCGCGAATATCGAAGGGCGGTCATATGCGCAAAATGTATCGCCGTATTGTGGATGTGAATGAACTTTATAATTTCGTGCGCATTCAAACAGCATGTGTGGAGTAGCGTTGACGTACTTGATAGCTTCCACGATTGGTCTCGCGTCAACCTTACTCAACGTGTACCCTTGATACCCTATCGCGCTGTAACCGAAATCCAAAGCTCCGTAATTCTCACGTTCATCCGCCGTACTCGTAGACGTTCTTGCGACCACTTTCCCGTGTTTACGTGTGAGTGTGACGATATCGCGATACATTTTCTCTGGAAGTAAGCCAGTCGCCGCCGAGTTTGAAATCCAGCAATCGGCAACGCCGGTTCCATCGTCTATTGTAACATTGAGTTCAAGTTGGAAGACTGGTGACGCCTTTTGCTTAAAACAAGTCTCCGTAGCTTTGCACAGATCAGTATTATCTGTGGTGATATATAGTGACGAGGGTTTCGAAAGCAAACACGCCGTCACGTCGCACGAAGGACACGTCAAGCTCGATTGAAGCATCGTTACACCAGATATCCGAGCTCTGATCGAGATCAATCGGTCGTCGCGCACGAATAAAAACTGAGATCGAGAATCCTCTTCTTCGGGATTCGCGGAACTGTTCCATGATAAGCTTCGTAACGAACATCGCGTGTCTCTGGGTAATTTTGTCAACGCGTTGGAACATTCAGAAGCGTAGGAGCTCACAGCTTGCGGTGGACTTGCAACAACTACATCTGCATCTGCATTTACAGCCGCATACCAGCTGATATCATCGCTACAATCTTCTCGGTGGTGCTCCATCATCGTTCTTTTATGCTTCGAAGCAAACCAAGGTTCAACCACCGTAATCCGCGACCGATCTGTCAGACGATACGTAACTTTCATGCTTCGCGGAGACACGTATCTATTAACGCGTTTGATGATAACGGTGGCCCCTACCCCGAACCCAAATCCAGAGTTGCCGCCAGCAAACGCATTTCTGCAGTATATTTTAATCACGTTACGCTCATCGTCGCAATCTTGCAAAATGAGTTGCAGTTCGCGCTGCTTTCTTCTGCGGTGGTTCCCAAATGTAGCGGAAGCAGCGCCGGCGTCCCCGGTGACGCGCTGTTCGACTACGACAACTCCACGGACGTCAATATCGGTAGGCGTGGGTTCGCAAAGAGCCCCAGATCCATAGTGTGATGGTGTTTTTGCACTCCAAAACAACGCTTGCTTAATGGACATTGCATTTTGGTCAGAAATGCATCTTTCTTGGGACGCGCAAATATTATTCTGCGAATGCGCAAAAATCCGCTCGTCCAAGAAAATTACATCATTTAATCGCGCGCAGATACGCGTTCTACTGTGCGCGAACGCATCATCGTCGCATCCAGTGTTGTCCCTTTCGATGCCTTCACATAATGTTCTCCAAGCCGTCAATGCGACCAGATACGTCGTTGGCGACTCTTCAATCTTCCTTTCCAACTCCCCGAAATATGCCGCCACGTCGTCCAGACCTACATCTTCAAACTCAAACTCGATAGGTACACTTCCTGACGCGTCATTCAGTGTGAACCGATCCCGATTGAACCGTGAATCTCGTGTGCGCTCTAAGTGTGCGATGAGAAGAGACGCCTTTTCTCTCTTCGCCTTCTCAATGCAAAACGCACGCGCCGCCGAGATGCGCAAAACGTGGCCCCTCGGAAGCCGAGCATCGTATCCATGAACAACGTGAACGTCCCTCATCTTTCCCTCGTTTACTCCAACATTACTCATTTTTCTATGCGCGCCTTCACGGAAAATGAGCGGTGACAATGTCTCTCGCGCGACAGTCACGCGCGATAACATTGTTTGAGCTTCCGTGGCTATATCCAAGAGTGACGGGAATTCTACGTGACTTTCAAATTCTCGGAATCCACCCAGTTTCCTTGGTGCGAACAAACATTCATCGTACGCCAATCGAACTGGATTACAACTCCCTGACTTCAATTTATTGATTGGATGAATGGGTGAAAAAGCGCGCGAAGTGCTTGCGCACACACTGTGGACGTGATGGCGACGGTATTCGTCGAGCGCCAGGATGGCGAATAATAGCGGCATTTTTCTCGCAGCGTTCGTAATCTGTTCGTAGTCTTCTTTGGCGTTTGTGGTACCAGGCACGATACCACTCAAGTATGTCAAACACATTTGATCGGGCTCGCGAGCTACTGTAAGCACGTCTCGCACTTGTGTCTCGCTCGACGTCCCACTTTTCATCGAGGGCAGACGCTTCCAGAGCGCGTCGAACGCGTTCAAAGTTTCAAATGCGAGACCAAATCCTAGAGAATCGCACAAACTTCGCAAAGTGTCTCTGCGAGATGAAGAAACTCGAACATTCTTTTTGAAAGTCAACGCGCGCATCCCGTTTAATGATGATCGAATCGTTGGTTTTACATCCGCGCACACGTTTAATAAATGTTTCATTTCGAGCATTTCGTCCTCCTCCGCGGCGAGGAAAGGAGAGAGGCTGACTACCTTTACAAACGTCCGCGCACACGCGCCAACTGCGATTAACTTCTTATCTTCACTCAGCAAATCTTCTTCATCTTCCCAATCTTCAATTCGAGCATCTCCGTCAGCAGCGCATACTCTTGCGTATATTGGATGACCATGCGTAATTTGCACTCGCGCGCCAATCTGGAGACCTGGATAGAGGAGCGCAGGGTTCACGACATCTACACTTAACAAATGCTGCGAAACCATGACAACTAAATCATTATCAAGCTCGAACGCGAAGTTATCATCTAAATCTACGGAAGTTACTATACCTGTGTGTGAATGCACAGTGTATCCGTCTTTGCACGATTCGCACGCGCACGATACACTCGCTACATCCAAACAAACCTCAGTATCGGTATTGTTGCTTCGATTGCTTCCACCATCTACACTACGTTCGTCACGACCGCTTGATCGAGTCACTCTGTTGAAACCAATCGATGTACCTTCCGTGGCAAAGAGCACGCGGAGATTATCGCGCGTTGGATCGTCTGGGTACAAATTTACCGATCGAAGGTTGGTCATCGAGTGTGTGTTCAACGAGCGCATCTTTTCGTCGCCACAACCATCATTTCGTTCTTCCTTACCATCTTCGCAAGACTGAGAGCTCGATGTACACGCGAGAAGCGGGTGAAAAGCCATCATTCGTTCGCCCTGAAACATAATCCATTGCTCTCCATACATCTTATCCTTCGAATCCTCCTGCTTTTTTTTGGAATTACTTTGGGCGGAAAGGAAAAGAGCGAAGAACATGGGCTTCTCCTCCGGTATGCGAATAATTGGTGTCGTCATTTTCAAGAAGCACGCGTGATTCACGTCGATACCTCCACTTTCCATATCATCAACAATACCGATAGAAAGGCGATGTGACGCCTTTTTTGGCACTCTCACGGCATCGTCGACGACATCCAATCGCCCATTCGCACGAAGCTCTTCCATAGACGCGAGCCGAACGCTCCCATTTTGTGTTGTCGTAAGTAATGGGAACGACGGCGTTGTCGATGATGATACTTCTTTTCTCTTATCATCACTTTTTTCCGCCTTCATGAGTATAACCTGCGAATCTTCATCTACTCCACCGTTTGCATTGCTTATATTTTGAGTCTCGCTCTCCAAAAGCGCAGAATCGCTTTCCATCTCGCTAGATGGCTGTACGATTTCAAATGAGAGCGCTTCTAGGTGATGCCTGGAACCAATTCTTTCTTCTTTTTCTCCTTCTTTCTCTTCGTTATTTTTTCGATGAGAAATACTGTCACTGTGTTCGTCGCTCTGTTTTCGCTTGTTACATCGTCCGCTCCTATTCTCTTGTGGAGTGGTTGCGCGCATTCGCCACGTGCGTATGACGACATTTTCCAAAATATGTGCACCCATCCTTTCCCTCGCTCCGTCGTCGTTTTCTTGCGTTTGATTTTTAGAACAAAAAGCGCGAACGACTTCGAACGCGTTCTCGAAGATGATCGGAATCTCTTCCCCTCTCTCGTCCAGGAAACAAAACGGCGTACACACGCACGATTTTCCATCGCTAAATCGAAGCGAACCGCGCAAGGGGTGCTTAGATCGATCCCTTTTCCTTCCCGAATTTTCTCCGAAAATGGAACGCAACGAAGTTGTGTAATAGAGCTTTTTGCCTTCGCAATTTTGAGATTGTTGTTGTTTCTCTAGATCGCGCCGGGGGATACCACCTTCCAAAATCTTTGAAGACATTTTCAGTCGTTCATATTCTTTAGCTATGCGTTCGCGATACTCATTGTATTATTAGTAGTATTAGTAGTATCCATGTAGACTCCAGAGAGGAGAAACAAGAGTGTTGTTCTTTCTCTTTGCGGAGTTGTTTTTTTAAAAATCAAAAAATTTGCAAATTTTTCTCAAACTTCGACTGTGCCATCACGAGACTTCTCTGCAAAACTACGACAGCGTTTTTCCAAAACAGAGATTTGAATATGTCGTCAACGACGCTCGCACCTGGACTCGCGCGGAAGGTGAAAAAGGTACTGGACACGCGATTAGATGGACGCGAAACTGTGGCGTGTTTGAAAGCTTTGTCTGAATTCTACATCGAAAACGATCAGAGCGCGCGCAGAGGTTTACGGTTCGCCATCGAACGGCGAGGATTGGACATCAATAACGAGTTCATTCACGCGTCTGAATCTACGCAAGGCACGCTCAAAGCCGTAGACGACAAGTTAGACGCATTGACGCAGTGTGTCGATTCTATCGAAGAAGCGTTGGAGAAGAAATCGCAGTCCACTGTGGCTTTACTGCGCGAAACGGAGAGCGCAAAGAATGATCTCGCACGAATTCAGTCGAGAAGCAAAGTTATCGACACGTTTTTGAGAGATTATCAGCTGAAAGAATCGGAACTGAACGCACTCAAGGAAGATATCGATGAAACGACTGAGATCGTCGGTGGTGTGTCCGCGTCGTCTTCCCGCGTCATAACACCTCTATTTTATAAAGCACTCAGACGAGTAAAACAAATCCATAAGAATTGTGCCCACTTGCTTCGAACGCAACATCAACGTTCGGGCTTAGAGCTCATGGATGTTATGTCCGGTCACATGGACCAAGCGCACGAAAAGCTTTGTCGATGGGTTCAAAGTGAAGTGCGCATCGCGGCTGAGAACGAGTTTGATAATACCAGTAGCTTTTCCGCGGACGCAGAAGAGCGGCTAGAGCAAGTCGCGAAAGCACTGCGCGTTTTACGTTCCAGACCAACGTTGCATCAATATTGCGTAGAAGAGATTGCAAGAACACGACACAATGCGTTGTTTCGTCACTTTATTGCAGCACTGACTCGAGGAGGCCAATCTGGAAAAGCTCCGATCGAAGCACGCGCGCACGATCCGGTTAGATATATTTCTGATATGCTTGGATGGATTCACCAAGCCGTGGCGAACGAACGCGACGTATGCAACGCTTTGTTTTTAAGTACAGATGCATCGCTGCTCTCCGACGAAGAGGACGAGAAAGATGCGAACAATACATCTAGCACGAGAGATGACGCAAACTCTGGAAGTGTGAAGGAAAGCGCAGATACAAGCGGCGAGCTATATGACAACATGGAGGGAATCGCGAAGGATACGATGGTTAAGATAATGGATGGTTTATCGCGCCCGTTAAGAGTTCGCGTGGAGCAAGCTTTAGCTGGAACACCGGATGCGTTAGAAACGTACAAAATTACGGGAGTTTTACACTTTTACTCTGGAGTTTTAGAACAATTGCTTTCGTTGACGACGGCATCTCCCTCCGAAGCCGAGAAAGGTTTGGTCGAAGCTGTCAAGGTGTGCGCGAAAGCCGCGCAAACGTCCTTTAACGATGACGCAATAGTCAAGGGTGCTGCAATTACTCGCAACCCACCAGTACCGCAAACAGGATTACATGCGCCTCCAATTGTACAAGAACGCTTGGAGGTGGCGATTTCTATTTTGAAAGCTGCTTCATCGGACGTTCCATCGAGCGGCGGCTTATCGGGCAGAGAACAGAGCGGAATCAACGAGCACGGGAATGCTGGAGCGGATAAAATCATCGTGAAAGTATTAGATGCCATCATTGATCCAGTCATTGAAGCGTGCGAGTTGGGAGCGAACAAGTTGATCGAGGTAAATTCGACCATCATCGGTGGCTCCAAGACTGTGCCATGGGCCGCAGATGCCTACGTTTTAAATTGCCTTGGAGCTTTGCACACTCCGTTAAAGCAGTATCCGCTAGCGCAAGCGAAGACGCAAGACTTGACGAGACGCATTTCAAACACGGCCACAGATGTCGCCGATAATTACGCGGAATCAATCTTAAATGCGTGTGGTCTTCTCGACGTGCTCGAACGAGTTTCTTTGTATCAAGAACGTTCGTCTGGCGTGATGTCTCACGATCCGAGCTTGACTTTAGATATCATCTCTAAAGCGTTGCAAGGTTTAGTAGAAAGTGCCAAGGATGGCGCCCCGGATTTTCAAGAAGTTCAATCACCTCGAGTGCGATTGGATATCCAGAACCGGTTCTCGAATCGTTTGATCGAAGCGTACACTCGCGTATATATCGCCGTCTTGAATCCAAACGCTGGGTATGGTTCAAACGCGCGGGACCATATCAAACACGCGCCAGATGCGTTGAGTACGATTTTCGGCATGTAATATTATTAGCACACTTAGAAAAAGAAGAGAGCAAAGATAAAAAGGTACTGGTACCGGGTATTAATAAAACTATTTATATATGTACTACTGCAGTATGTATGTACTTATTCGTACCATTATGCGCGCATTATTATTATTTTGTGCTCATTCAACCTTCTTCTTCTTCTTCTTCTTTACTAAACTAAATAATGCTTCGATAAAAATTCACTGGGCACGTCGCTCATCACCGCACACTTGCGTAACTCGCTATAAGCCTCATCTCTCATTGATGCCGGACAATCACCAGCGTCGCCATTGTCAACCGCTTCAACGGGAATGCCTACTTTATCTAATTTAGCTGAATCCTTGACGTATACGTGTAAACCGCCAGGACATTCCGATTCACCGCCGTTGCATTTTAAGAAGCAACTCCACGTTCCCGGAGGCCTGCAAAATCCGGGCAACGCCACCGGCAAAGGATTATTTGCTTTGCACGAGCACGATCCACCGGGTGCCAGGTTTGCTGGCTTAATACCAGTGTGTTCTGGACATCCACTCACGCAAGGTTCAGCTAGCGTTAAAAATCCTTTTTTGGCGAGCTTTTTGATTTGCGCGTACTCCAAATCGTAATCGTGGATGGCCACCTTCCCTTTTCTTGGTTTTTCCGCGTTAAAATAGTGATGCGAAACGCCATATCCAGGTCTGAAGTGAAAACCATACACGTCCACTTTCACGCAGTTGCACAAGGCAAACCAAATGGCAAAGTACCCTCCTGTCGGTAAGGTTGCGACGTTGGAAGAAACAAACTCTGAGAATTGAGGATCAAACGCGACGAGTGGTTGTTTCGGCGCCTCTTTTCGGAACTTGATGTAGAGTTGAACACCTACTTGAGATTGCATTTGCATGACATCGACTTCGTTATCTTCGTGATACCCGGCATGGATAGTGTTCACAAAGCGTAGGGTCGTTTTCGTCCCGACTATTTTTTTGTACCCTTCCGTCGGAGCCAGATTGAAGCGAATGACTAAATCTGTCGAGTCTATCGTCGGTCCAAATTTGTACTTTTTCAACATCCCCGCGTTTCCTATCACCGAGCATCGCTTATACACGCGTCCACGGAATGGATCTTTGGCTGGAGCAAAACGCACCAAATCTTTGCTCACCGGTAAAGCGAACGCGTGCGTACCTCCGGAAGCTTTTGGGTTTGTCTGGTATCGCAAAACCATGTCATCTATTTCTCTCAATCGCTCTCTATTAACTATGTGATGTCCTTTAAAAATAGCGTGCATGCCACTTGGCATGTGTTTTGGTTTCTCGCATCGTTCGCCTTCCCAAAGTGTCACGCACAAACATTTCGATTGCACGCAAACACCGTGTCGTCCGCACCAGTTATCGCCGGCGCACGAGCCGTCGTCCACGGCAAAATCGTGGTCGTTTGAAGGCATCATGTGCGTTTCATCCGAACCAGTGAACCCGAACGCTTGTAAAACTCCTTTCTGTTCCAAACTTTCTACGTATTTATCAAATTCTGCGACATTGCGGAGTCTCGTGTTGTGAATGCGGTCCAAAGCCGCTTTCCTTTGCGCGGAATCACCGAGCGAAGCTGACCCGTAGTTCGTTCCCGCCGAGTACGCGCCGTCCTTCCTCGCCGCCCCGGCTTTGTTACCTCTCAGGCGAGATAAGAGCGACACGTGATCGTTTTCCACGACTCCACTACTACTACTACTACTACTACTACCACTACTACCACCACCACCATTTCTACTTCCACCTTTCTTCGAGCGCCGTCCACCGTGAGCTGCTTTCGACGAAAGCTGAGCAGAAGAAGAGACAGAAGAAGAAAGGACCTCGTCGTCGTCCTCTACTTCCTCTCGCGCGGTTGCTTTTTTCTCCCCAAACTCGTCGTATATATCCTCTGTTCCAGCAGACAAGGACGCTGCATTATTATTATCACTACTACTACTGCTGCTCGTTTCTATGCTGCTACCACCATCCTCGAGGGTATCTCTTTCGTAGTCGTGATTGTTGTTATACTGGTGCGAAGAGAGCGAATAGTTTGAGTGAACCTGATCGAATTTGTAAAACGCGATAACTACTGCGACGAAGATCAAGGCGAGACGGACGAGTTTGTTCTGTTTCCTAGACGCCTTCTTACTCGCAGTTGGCGGCATATTCGCCTTCAACTTCTCCCGAGTTCCCTGTTTCCAGGTTTAGTAGGCAAAGATGATGTGATTGATTTTGAGAAGAATTTTCGGAAGAAAAAGAAAAAGATGTTGGGAAGGCAGAGGCACCATCGCACAAAAACGAAACTAGTTTTTACGCCGCCGCCGCCGCCCGCGTGATAATGTCGTTGAAAGATATATTATATAAATAGCGGCAAAGTAAATCATTCCATAACAACGACCACATGATCTAGTTAATCGAAAACCTTGCACTCTGCGGCGTCTTCGTTACCGTCGCAAAACTCATCCATGCCCGAGTCCATCGCAGAGCCAGCTTCTGTACTCGAAGAACTCGTTGCCGAGGCGGATGGGAACTTTTGATAGTACACGGACTTTGCATCAGAGTTGATGGCGCGGACGTCGTCCCATTTTTTAGAATCGGTGCCTTCCTTCGCGGCGGCTTCGCACTGCTTTCGTAAGAAAACGGAGAACGTATCCCAATCGGAAGCCGTTGCCGATGGAATAACGTTATTGCCTCTTTTCTTCATCGCGATGGAGGAAGAATTTTTCATCGTCATCTTCTTCGTCTTGGAAGAGGAAGAAGAACGTGAAGAGATCATCGCCTTGACCGGCACAGGACTCATGCGCATTGCAATCATGTTCATGAATAACGATATTAATTTTACACTAAATTCTATCCTTCCCAAAGGTAGATCAACGCGCTTGGTATAATAAAGAGATTATGCACGGGGGAAATATCTTTGTGTGTGTGTTTCTCTTTTTCCGACTTTTTCGGCTTTTCGCCTTGCGTGCAAACTTTTCTTCTCTCTCTCTTCTTCTTCTTTTATGTTTTTCCATCATCACAAAAAACATCTCCCAAAATCTCATCTCATCTTACATCATGTCCCTTTGGGTTGATAAATATCGTCCAATCGAACTGAATCAGTGCGAGCACGTCAACGCGAGCGTCGCAAATCACTTGAAAGAACTCGTCAAGGATGGAGACTGTCCACACTGTGCGTCCTTTTCTTCCCTTTTGCTAGGAAATTTTCAAACTCTCTTTTTCTTTTGCGTGCTTTTCAAAATTCTCTCTTTCTCTTTCTCTTTCTCTTTCTCTCTAGAGCGCGTTTCTTTTTTAAAAGTCGCACTCTTCTTTACGTCTATCCGCGTTGAAATTGCTCTTTTTTCGCCACACTCACGATTTACTCCTCTTTTCTCTCTTTTTTGCAGTGTTGTTTTACGGTCCGTCGGGTTCTGGGAAGAAATCGCTCGTCCTCGCGCTCTTGAGCACAATCTTTGGCCCAGGCGCTCACAAGACAAAAGTCGAACAGAAAACGTGGAAAATCGACGCGACGTCTACGAGAAAAATTGAAGTCGATTTAATGACGCAAAGCTCAAATTATCACATTGAAATCAATCCATCGGATGCAGGATATAAAGATAGATACGTCGTGCAAGAGGTTATTAAAGAAATGGCGCGCTCTCGACCGATCGATGCGCAAGGAAACGCAGGATACAAAATACTCGTACTCACCGAATGCGATAAACTTTCAAAAGAGGCGCAACACGGCTTGAGAAGAACCATGGAGAAATACTCATCGGCGTGTAGATTAATTTTAATTGCAGACTCCGTAAATAGAGTATTAGAGGCGGTGCGCAGTAGATGTTTACCCGTCCGCGTTGCAGCTCCTCGAGCGGAAGATATTGAAAAGGTTTTATACGACATCGCTGCCAAGGAGAAATTGACGCTCCCTCCACAGCTCTGTTCAAAAGTCGCCGTCTTTGCGAAACGCGATTTGCGTCGGGCTATTCTGGCACTGGAGGCGTGTAGAGTTGCTAATTATCCATTCAAAGAAACGCAGTCCGTGCAAACGACGGATTGGGAGTTGTACATCGCCCAAATCGCGGCTGAAATTTTAGCCGAGCAAAGTCCGAAACGTCTTTTACAAGTCCGAGGTCGTATTTACGAGCTTCTCGTGAATTGTATTCCGCCGACTTTGATTTTCCAGACGCTTTGCTTTTATTTATCGAAGCGATTAGACGATGAGATGAAGCACGAAGTCATTCGTTGGGCCGCTCAATTTGAACATAAACTTCAGCTCGGCTCGAAAGCAATCATTCACATAGAGGCGTTCATCGCGCAATTTATGGCGACGTACAAGAGGAAGCTAATTTCTGCGTTTGCATAAAGTTGTACTTAGATAGGGCAAGATTGAGGGAATGTGCGTGCGCGCAATGCATGCACATGATCTTGACAATAATAGCACAAGGTTTCGCACCTCGATACACTTGGTTTCACCAGAGAAGGCGCATAAATCATCTTTTTGAAGTAGACAAAAAATACAAAAGAGATTACAACTTATTTTTTCTGTTTGGGTCAACTATTACCGTTCTATTCTTTTTCATCGTTAGTAGTTGAGCTAGTCGTCGTGGTCGTCGTCATCGTCGTCGTCGATTCTATTGCTACCGTGTAGATTTGTTGCAAAAAACCAGCTATAGCTCCGAGAACTGCGCCGGAGATTATCAACGTCATCTCGTCTTCCTCGAATATTGGATGTAAAACTCTTTCAAACTCCTTGGGCGTCATGAGTTCCATGCGCTCACGCATGAGCTCCTTCAACGCGAGAGTTTCATCCGTGTACTCATGCAATACTTCCACGTGTTTTGGCAACTCTTTCGAAAGTTCCTCACTTACCGATTGAATAATTTGAACATCCGTTGTGGATTCCCCTAATGAATCTAACCCTCGCTCCAAGCCTTCTTTCGTTACGAAGTCTTTCGTGTACGTTTCGAGCATATCGTCAAATTCTGGACGTTTCCGGCCGGTAAAAATGTTGTTCCAAATCTTCTCGCTCGTCAGCACGTTCTCTGCGAGATGGTCGCTAAACTCACCCGAAACTTCGTGTTGTCTTTGAAGGAACAAACCTTGCAGTTTAAAGCCGCCAAAATACACAGGTTCGATTGGCTCAAATATCAATTTCAACGCTATCCAGTTCGTCAAGTATCCAACGATTGTGCCACCAATTGTCAATGTCCAGGGATTATCGTAAAACATCCACACGACCATTTGAATGAGACCGAGCAAAAATCCAAAAAAGAATCCGGAATCCGTGAGGAACTTCAATTCAGCGCGACCGCATCGCTGGAACAATTCGCACAAAACGGATCGATCGACGCTCATCTCCGTAACTACCAACTCCTTCAAATCAATGACTCGATCAACGTTCGCTTGTAAGAGAACGACGAACCCGGAGAGGTACTTAGAGACTACAGATTCGTGCAACTCTGAAAGCAAAGGTCCAGGAAGTGTAGGAACAGCATTCTTCGCCATATCCATCGCCCACGGAAATTTGTTCAGCGTGAGCGTACTAGCTATGGCGTGCGCAATTTCCGGAATTCTAGAGAAGAGTAGATTTGAAATATCTTCTGGATTCAAACGTAAGAACGTCTGAGACACGTCTATCAACTTTTCCGTGACCATGGTGACCATGGTAAAAGCCATTCGCGGCGCCTTTGCCGGCACGATGCCTTGCCACCCTATTGCTCCTAGAGGACTCAACACGTCGAATCCATACAAATTCCCTTCCAAAGCTCGCCAGAACGCTGGTCCCCAAAATGCTACGGGATAGAAGATCATTTTCACCGCGAGCCAATTTGTGATGTAACCGACAAACGCGGCGACGACCGGAATAAACATCGCGCCCTTTGGATTTGCTTTAAATTTACCCACCGCTCGCGCGATGGACCTTTTCACGTACCCGTCGATTCCAATACGTTGATTACTACCATTACTATCCTTGCTACTAACACCACTGCTATCAATCTCTTTCTTATGCTGCATGAATGATGTCAACTTCTTCACGTTTCCAAACATAAATCGCATACACGCAACCATGGCGACGCGTTGCGAGAAAAGCAGAATGCCAGACGTAAAACCAGAACTAAAACCGGGTATATTGATTGGTTTACCAAAATATATTCTCGCGCCATACACGACAAATGCTGCGACAACGAGCGAGAGTAAGAACGCACGAACGACTGCTTTCATGATTTGTGCGATTGATGTCGATCTTTTTTTCGTTGTTGTTGTTGCTATCTTTTGCGCGTCGTTCTTCCCCCCGTCCTCTGTCGTCATGGACGTCGTCGCGAAAGCCTTTACATGTTCACCCCTGCGACGATGTCGTGATGCTCTCACGTCATCAAAGTGTGCACCTACGGTGGCAATGGACAAGGCGAAGGCATTCCTTTCTCCTCTTTCTTTCGTCTGTAGTATCTGTTCGTATTCCATGCATCTTTTCCTCGAGGGACGACGAAGGAGAGGCAAAGAAATGAGTGCAGTTTTCCTCCTCTTCTTCTGAGTCCCAACGTCATCAGATGCAGTCCAAGCTGCTCTGGACGCCGAAGCGATACAAACAACGCGCATTTAACGATCGTTTACTGCTATATGCCTGAACATTTTTCTTTTTCTATTATTTGTAAGGCTTCTTCAAAGTTATAAGAAGGAGATACCACACTTTTTTTCCTCTCAATTCTGTCTCAATTCAAAATGCATTCGAGGGGAAATGGATACCATCACCACAACGGCACGTACGACGCCGAAGAAGAAGACGACGCCGACAGCGAGGAAGCGTTTCTTTCAGATTTCGAGGCGCACGTTGATCCAGGACCAGAACCAGAGACGTCTTCCGCGTATGTGGAAATTTCTGTTCCGCTGCACGACAACAACAACAACAACAGTAATGAAAAAGGAAAACAAGAAGAAGGCGACGAAGAAAAAGAAGAAGAAGAAGAAGAAGAAGAAGAAGAAAGCAATCGCATGCACGTAGAGGTAGGCGCACCAGAGCGCAGAGGTGAAGGATTAAACGCGCACATAGTCTTTGGCGTTTCGTATTGGACGACGTTACCAACGTATGCCAGAAAATCTGGTTTAGTTCGACGACGGTTTTCACAGTTCAACAAGCTGTATCAAGCTTTAGTCGAAGAAGTCGCCGGCGTGATCGTGCCAACGTTACCACCAAAGACGACGTTTCCTTTAGATGATCCAAAATCGCCCGCAATTGCTTCGCGCGCGACGTTACTGAGAGTATTTATAGCGAAGATCTCGATGCATCCTCTTCTGTCGCGCTCAAAAGCTTTGTATGATTTTCTCGACTGCTCCAAGAGCAACACGACGTATAACAAGGTGAAGCTCTCGACGACGAAAGATGTTAAAAAGAAAACAACTTCCGCTATTTCATCCATTTTCGGTAGCGTTACGAATGTGATTTCATCCATCAACGATACCATAGCGAGTAAAACGTCTGACGGTGAATTAGGAGGTGGCTCTCATCTATTTGACGTCGAAGGAACGCTTCGGGAACCGGCGCTGCACGCGGAGGTTTGTCAGTACATATCTTCACTTCGAGAAAGAACGGAAAAAATGCTCGCCTCGGCGAAAAAAGTAATCAGACATAAAGAGAAAACGACGGAGTACTTTTCGGATTTGTCCACGGTGTTCAACACCATGCAAGAGCACGAAACGAGAGGAGTAGAAATCATTGAACGCATTTCGGGAGCGGCGAAGGCGAACTGGTCGACGGCGTCTTCATCTTCATCGCGACAAGGCATTTGCTGGAGAAAGGCTGCAAATACATTCTCCCGCATAGCGCAAAGCGACGATACCCCGGAAACTACCGAGCTCAAGCACGATAGAAATAGATTGTTCCTTGAAAAGATTAGCGGGTCTCTGCAACTGATCATGGAGGTTGTCAACGCGCTCGCGGCGAGGAAAAAAATAGTAGACGAATACAATCACACGTTACAGAGCATAGCGAGGAACCAGTACAAGATCTCCTCCCTAGGCTTACCGGACGCTGGACCGAAACGAGAGGAAAAAAGAAGACTCGAATTGAAAGTAGCCGATTATCGAGTCAAGAAGACGACGTTGTTTAAAAAATACGAAACCGCCAAGGCGAATATGGAAAACGAGTTGCTCTGGTTTCACACCGAACTTTCCAAGTCTCTCGGAAGTTCGTTGCGATTGTTTGTCATGACGCAAGGAGCAGAAGCTGGAGAGTTGCACAGAAGTTTACTGCAAATTTAGCTTTATTAAGTTATAGATGTACGATAAGAATACGCATATTTAAGCTCCTCGCGTTTGTCGTGCTTGCTTTGCTCCTGTACTTTCGAGAGAAAAAGTGACGTCGTTTTTAATCGAGCCAATGCAAATTTTCCTCACTCTTTTCTTCCGTAGAAAGAAACGAGATGGACTCGACAGATTCGGTAGTGATGATGAACATGCCCAATACCAGCGGAGGAGGATATCGTTCTTCAAAGTCTTCGTCGTTATTCACGACTATTTACAACGCGGTCCACTTGATAGTTTTGCTCATCGCGTTCTCGCTGTCGATTTACGCCGCCAAGACGGTTCGGGACCTTGAAAACGACACTAACGGTGTGACCGGAGTGAGACTCTCGATTGGAAAACCGTCTCCTTTATCAAGTAACGAGAACTCGTTCTCATTCTTTCGAGGATCTGGAGTGTGGCATCATAAGAGGCGTCTCGAAGGGGGTGCGCGCTCGGATTTCCAAGCCGTTTCTATTGAAGGAGATAAAACGGATTTCGTTTATATTTTCGGAGGCAAGGATGTGAGCGGGACGTATCTCAATACAGTGCTCAGATACGATTCCATCAATGATTCATACGATTCCATGACTAACATGCCAGAAGCGAGAGCGCGTTACGCCGCAGCTGTCATGAAGAACGACCTGAATCAAAACGAAGTTTGGATCCTTGGCGGAATCTCCGCTGTTACCCCGGGCGTGGACGGCGGATACGACGAGGATACCGACAAGGTCTGTCCGATGGTTTATAACGTCGACACGAACACGTGGAGAACAGAAACAGGAACACGTTGCTTGCCATCAGTCGTCAAAGATGCATGCGCGGCTACTGGATCTAACAACGCTATTTATCTCATGGGTGGTTACGGAGTAGACTATTCGGTATTGAACTCGGTGTATAAGCTCGCTGGACCGTTGTCTTCCGAGTGGGTCAAAACTTCGGATCTTCCGGATCCAAGAGGGGACGTGAGCTGCGCGGCGTTGAAAAACAGTATTTATCTCGCAGGAGGCTGGCACGATACCCTAACCGGTGTGGCGGTACCCTATGTGAGTCAGTCAAAGCTCTATTCGCTCGACGTGTTGACGGACGTTTGGACGTCGACGCACGCTGAAATGAAGAACAGCAGAGGCGATTTTCAACTCGTTGCCAATCCAATCGCGAACTCGTTGCTTGCAATTGGGGGCGAAACGAACACCACCGATAACAGCGCTACCCAGCTTGCCACGCATCATGTCGAGGAATACTTTGTTGCTCACGACGCTTGGGAGGATCGCCAATTGATCCCCACCGCGAGATTTCGATTCGGCGCCGCGTTCAAAAATGGCGTTTTCCACGCATTCGGGGGTCACGTGCACGGTGGCAATCATGCAGATGCCTTATCTTCCCACGAGGCATATTATCCGCTCGATCACCCAGACGTCTGGGTGACCGTAACGAGTTCATGAAGTAATGTTACATCTTTCATGATGACGCACTTTTATCCGATTTTTGGCGTGTAGTTAAATCTATAGATAAATCGGGGTCAAGGTTTGCTATCAAGCGCATTCTCGATCAGGGCACTTTTTTAAAACAGGTTTTTTGGCTTCTAGAGTTCTAGACAAAACCTTACGCATCTCTTATTATACTTTCCTCTTCATCGATTCACGTTGTGTTCGATGATAATGTTTCAGTGGTGTTGTAGTTTTATTGATAAAAAAAATTCACACTCTAAGTATTACAACAACAAGAACATTAATAATAATGTAGGCTTTTTAAAGTAAATGGACTTTTCCTCGTCTCTCATCCTCTCTCTCCTTCAATTTTATAATGATCCCTTCTTGTTTTACAACATGCTCGTGCTGATGATTTTGTAGTTCTTGTCCAAGCGCTGAATCAAGTCCTTCCCCATTTCCCGACCGGTGCACTCGCACTCGACCGTGACCAACACGGAGTGACTTTCTTCACCAAGGCGCGCGCGGTCGTGAGTCATGTGCTTAATACTCGCTCCTGCCTCCGCGATAACCCCGCATAATCCCGCAATACCTCCCGGACGATCACTCACGACGGCTTCAAATTTAATGAGTCTCCCGTCGGCGACCAAGCCACGTTCAATGCAGTATCCTAATGTGCTCGTATCGATGTTACCTCCACACAGCGCGACTGCCACGGTTTTACCTTTTAATTGCGGTATCTTATTTGCCAAAATACCCGCTAAGCCTGAAGCACCCGCACCTTCTTGGACGAGTTTTTCCAACTCTACCAATCGTAAAAGCGCCGTCGCGATGTCTCTCTCTGAAACCGTCACCATGATGTCGATCAAATCTTTGCACGTCTCGAAGGATCGCGGTCCGACGGTTGGCACAGCCAAACCGTCAGCCAAAGTAGCTCCAGAAGGAACGAGCGTAGGTTTTCCAGCCTTCAACGCCGCGCTCATGGATTGGCATCGGTCGGCTTCAACGCCAACGACTAAGCAATCTGGCTTCAACGTTTTAATGGCCAAAGCGCAACCAGCAATCAAACCGGCGCCTCCGACTGGGATGACGATGGCATCCACGTCTTTGACGTCTTCTAAAATTTCCAGAGCCATCGAGCCCGCACCAGAGATGATTTCAAAATCGTCGAAGCCGTTGATGTATTTCAACCCCTCCTTCTTCTCGTACTCTTCTTTGCCGTACTTTGCGGCGTCTGCAATCGTCGCGCCGTGGAGGATAACTCTCGCCTGCAAGTCTCTGCACTTGGTAATTTTCGTCAACGGGGCAATCGAAGGCATAATAACCGTAACTGGAATGCCGAGTTTAGCTCCGTGGTAGGCCAACGCTAACGCATGGTTACCGGCGGATGCGGCGACGACACCTTTCTTCTTCTGAGCGTCCGACAAAGACATCAAAGCGTTTCTCGCGCCTCTTTCTTTGAAACTCCCGGTGCGTTGTTCCCACTCGTGCTTGAAGAAAATTCTGCTTCCGGTGGCCTTGGACATGGCGTGAGACTCGACGCATCTCGTTCGGACCACACCTGTTAATTGATGATGATGATGATGATAAGAGTCAGTTATAAGTTTCCAACGCACAGAAAAAAGAGATTATTTTTTACACATGTTTTGTTTCTCATCAGTCAGTTTCAGTTCGAGAAAAAAAAGAAAAAGAAGAAGAGGAGAGATTAGTGCACCCATTTTGAAGAAAAGGAAAATTGATATCCACCAAATCTCTCATCTACGGATACGAAAGAGAAAGGGAGAGAGAGAGGAAACGTACCTGAACTGATTCGGAAGTGCGCGGTGGAGATATCCTCGAAAGATGGAACGTCTTGACCGTTGACAATTTTGCGATCTTCTTTTTTCGGCGGGGTCGGAGGATTCGTCGCAGTTGCCGAAGAAGTTGGTGGTGGAGAATCTTTCGGCTTTTCAACGTTGGCAGAAGACGCGCGCGTGATTTGGTTCCCCGCGCGTCTTCGAGATTGCTTTTGTTGCTTGCGCGTCAACGAACTCGTCGTCGTCGCCGTCGAGTTGAATTGCTTGGTTAAAGATTGCGTCGCGAACATTATGGATGAGATGGTTTCTCTTTTAAAGAAAGTGCGCGCACAAGGCAGAAAAGAATGCCGGATGAATTTTCGGAAAAGGTGCGGTTCTCGCGTGAGCTCTTTCCCAACGGTGACACGTCGGTAGAGAGATTTTGCTTTTTTTTGGGGCGGACCCAAAAAAACAAACAACAGTCTCCCTGGGTGCTCGATTATAAATCACAGTATTAGTTGGACTTTTATTTGATTAAAATATATTCCTCTACAACACGCACTCGCACAAATCACATCGACGCGACGAATCCTTTACTCTTTTCGTTCTTTCTTCCGTCTCGTATTCGATCAATTTTGATTCCTAAAATCATAAAGTTTTATATTATTATTATCAGTGTATTATCTTCACCCGCTTCGTCGCGAGCTTCTCCTTTTTATAATAATAAAATGTTTTTAAAATACACGACAGGGGCGCGTTTCTTTCTTACGCTTGGTGAGCGATTTTATCGAGAAGCTTCCAGTTATCCGAAATGATAGTCGTCGACGGACTCGATCGGTACAAAATACCTTGGGCTTTCGCCCACGCTTTCAAAATCGGTCGCAATTTGTGATAGTTGTATCTCGGCATAGTAGGGAAGAGATGGTGCTCGAGTTGAGTGTCCATGCCGCCCCAGATCCAGGTTTCGAGAGGACCAAAGACAGTTTCAGCGTCTCTGGTAGATCGAAACTGACCGTCGACGTATTCACCCGCATTAGAGGCGTCCATAATCTCTTCAGATTGATGCGTCGCGCTGACCAAAGAGCCGACGATGAAACCGCCCAACGTGACCGAGCCGAGCGCGACTTGCCACGGCATGCACGTCGCCAACCAGACGTAGTTCAAACCCATTAAAATGATTTCCTTCCACCTCTTTTCTTTAAACGCAACCTTGACAGAGTGCGATCTCCAGAGCCAGTACATGATGGACAACAAAGGGTAACCGTAGATGTGTTGCCACTTGCGCATGGGAGAGTCTGGCCTTCCGGAATCTTTCGGATGTCTGAGATAGAAAAACGGTTCCATCATGACGTCCCCATCCATGTCCTCTTCGTTCGTAAACGTGTGATGCATGGAGTGCTTTTGCGTCCACCACTCAACTGAGTGACCGTTCAATAAAGTCGGCATGTATCTCATAGAATCACATAATTTGCCTCTACCGTGGACGTAGTCGTGTCCGAGCCAACCCGCTTGAACCGCGCCGAGCGCCAAGAGCACGGTGGCAATAATCGGATGGGAGTACGCGACAGCAGTTCCGACGCCGTATAAAGCGACAACTTGCGACAGTGCCCAGATTTCCTTGACAGCGTTTCTTTTGAAAAACCCATCAGCCTCGAGCTTCTTTCTAAATTCTCTGAAACCCATGGAGATTTCGTATTGTCGGTCCGTCGGGAGCTTGGAAGTATCCGCCGGCGGGTCGCACTTTGGTAATTTTTTGAGTCTTCGAAGGGCTAAGTCGGCACCGTTTGGACCGTACGAGTGCAAAGCGTAGAAGGCATCCGTGGCATCTCGACCGTCAAAGAAGTGGATCCATCTTTCACCTCCCGGATGCGCTTTCGCCCACCCTCTGGCGTCGTACCACACGTCGTCGATCTTTAAGCGCACTGGTTCGCACTTTTTCGGGTCCGGATTCCTCACATCGCACTCATCCGGTACTTCGTCGACGTCTAAAACAACCGTACCGGAGAACCCATCCTCGTCGGTGGAAGATTTACCGACGATTCTCGATCTCAACGCCGGGGAAGATTTTACCATCATCGATGACGTATGATGATTGTTCGAGCCGATGGCGAGTCGTCTTTGTTGTTGCTGCTGCGCTTTCGTCGTCGTCGTTCGGTTCGATCTGACATTTCTGCGGACGCTCGTTCTCAAAGAAGAAGAAGAGGCGACAATCGTCGTCTTCGATCCAAAAGTCATCGCTTGAGAAGACATGATTGTTTTTATGTTTAGAAAAAGCAACCCCCTCAACACACACTGCTTACTTATCGCTTTTAAAAATGCGTGTCCAGTTTAGAGAAATTTAACTCTCTTTATCTTTCTGTTATTTTAAGCTGCTGCGCGCTCGGAAGTACAGAGTTCTTTTCTCGTTACGTTCTAAAGAATGAGAAGTTACACTCGGTCCGTCAAAAGATCGTCGTATAAGTTATGACGTTGTTCGTGGTCGTTTCTCCCGGAAGAAAAGAAAGGAGGACTCTCGCAGTCAGTTTTCAGTCAAAAAGCTCTCCCTTTTTCGCAGGGGACCGACCACTCAATGATGAAAGAGATTTTCGCGTTATCCACCGAAAAGTGTCCATTCCATTTAACGACGAGCGTCGTGTCGTCGAGTGTATCCACTCACTAAAAACACACACGCGCTCGCTCGCTCGCTCGCTGGAGATAGAAAAACGCGATGATGATGATTATGGAGGAATGCAAAGATTCCACGAGAGTCAACCACGCGCCGAGAGCGCCGAGAGCGACTCCGACTCCGACTCCGACGACGACGACGAGGAACGCCGGTGGGCTCTCAAAAAAATGTGCGGTGGACGACGGAGGAAGAGGAAGAAGGGAGAAGTGCCAGGAAGATGATGATGATGCCTTTCACGCCGAAGAAATAGAGTACGAGGACGACGAAAAAAACTCCTCGGAGAGATCCTCATCACTCATGAGAGACGAAGCGGAGAGAGAAACGGACGCCATCCTCGTCGGTGGCTGCGAGGGAGGAGTTCTCGGAGAGGAAGAGGACGACGTCTCAAAAGAGCGACGGATGAACCTCGTGGAGGAGTGCGTGAGAGATTTACTCGCTGGCCTCGGCGAGGACGTTACGCGCGAAGGACTCTTGGATACTCCGAAACGAGTCGCCAAAGCCATGACATTCGCCATGAAAGGATACGGAAAAACTGCCCGCGATGCGCTCGGTACGGCATTGTTTCAAGAACCCACACTTTCGAGACCGATAACGATGAAACAACAAGACGCGAGCGGAGAGGGTGAAGAGAGCACGCGAAATGTAGAAGCAAAACAAGAACAACAAAAACGAGAAGGCGACGACGCGTCTATAATTTTAGTACGCGACGTGCCAATATTTTCCACTTCTTCGACTTCTATGATGCCTTTTTACGGCGTCGTGCACGTAGGTTACGTTCCGAAAGACGGATACATTCTTGGATTGAGTAAAGTTGCGCGCGTAGCGGAAGTATTTGCTCGAAGAGTGCAAAATCCAGCAGGTTTAGCGCGAGAAATTGCGGAAGCTGTTGGAGAAATTGCATGCGCTTCAGGTGTTGGAGTCGTTTTAGAAACCACGCAATTAGGACCACGGAAAGGTAATGCGAACGCAGCATCTGCTAGAAACGTGAGTCGTCACGGCGTCGGATGTTTGAGCTTGGGCAGATGCAGAGAGAAATTTGATCGTTCTTCGGCGATGAAGAACGATGCGGAGGATTATGAAGATGAAGAGTGTCGCGAGGGAAGATGGACCGAATTTGAAGGGTTGCTCGGCATGGGTCGCGCAAAGATACAAGATACTTCGTCGCCTTTAGAAGGCAGTTCGCGGCGGAGCACGTCTCCGTCGGAGCGGGGAAGCTCGAAAGCTCCACCCAAAAAAGCTCTCGAAGCATCGATCCGACTTCTCAAAGCGATTGGATTAAAGTCAGCAAACGGAACTTCAACTAGCTCTAGTAGTGAAAATCTTCTCGTGGGTTGCGGAGACGATGATGACGATGACGATAACGATGACGAGGATGACGATGATGATGATGACGACGACATTACAATGCGAGACAATAACTCTGCTTTGGCGGATGATATTTCGCTGTCATCGTACACTTCGTTTGAGGGCAGAGCGCGAACACCGCCTTCGCCATCTACTTTATCATCACCTATCTTGTCAAGCGATGCAGCAGGAGACGACCACAAGAACGGCAAGAATATTCACAACAAAATGCCATCATCTGTTGTGAGATGCAGAAGCGTTGAAGCTCCTTTTTCGCTCGCGCGTTGCGCGTTCAACTATGCTTCCATGATGAATGAATCGGTTTGTGGAAGAGAGGTTTCCTTAGAGCAAACAGTGCAACAAAACGTACCAGAATCGTCATCTATGTCGACTTTCAGGCGGTGTTTCAGTTCCACATCGACATCTGACGTCTCCGAACTTACGATTGAGCGAGATTTATTATTGACGACAACGTGCGAACATCACCTGTTACCTTTTCATGGCGTCGTTCATGTGGCGTATTGGCACTCCCCAGGTCACGCACTCGATAGAAAATTAGTTCAAGCGATAGTATCTAGACAAGGAAGCCGTCTGCAAGTGCAAGAGCGGCTCACTTCGGATTTAGCGGATGATTTTGAGAAAGTTATTGGTAGTCACTCCAATGTGACTGCGGCTGGCGTGATGATTTGTATCTCCGCAGCTCACATGTGCATGGCTTCGAGAGGCGTGGAAAAAACAGGAAGCTCGACGTGCACGGTAGCTACGCGAGGTAAGTTCGCTTCCTCTTCCAAAGCCCGCTCGAGAGTCTGGCAAAGTTTGTAACGAGTTGTAAACAAATAGAATAATAATAACAAAAAGCTGTTTTTCCTTCGAGCGCGCATATTAAAGTAAAGCAATTATATTACTACTAGATTTTGTTATATTACCAAATATGCTAAGATTAAATTAGAACGCCAATCGCGTGAAGAACCAGCGGTTTTTGCCAGTCTTGAACTTCTCCTCGAACAACTTTTTAGACTCCTTTTGCGCCGCAACTTTCTTGGTCGCGTCGTCCAAGACATCCGGCGTCACAACCCCCTTCAAGTCAACATCTAACGAGTACCGCGTCGGCATGAGGTGGTTCAAGTTGATGTACTTGATGAAAGTCTTGCATCTAGATCGTTTGTCTTGCTTCTTTTGGTCCATCTTTCTCGTGATCTTTCTCGGTACGGTTCTCAAACCGCACACCAAAGCGTGTCCGTACGGACGAGCGTTCGTACCTTCGTCGTTGCATTTGACAATCACCGCCTTCTTGCCCGCATATCGGCCATTGGTGACTACAACAACTTTACCGCCTGCGCGTGTGAAAAAAGAAGAAGAGAAAATACACCTGGTTAGTTTACTTTCAAACGTAAAAGAAGACTTCCCCGTGGAAAGAAGAATGGAAAAACGCAATGTTCAGAGAGAGGGAGGGAGAGAGCAAGCCGCAAATCGAGGAGGAAATGTGGACAGCTTTGGTCGGAAGTATCGCACACGCGCGAACGATGAATCGTCAACAAACACGCGCAATCTTGTCAAAAACGCATTCGAGCCTGTACTTTGACCACGCGCACGAGCGTCTGATGTTTCCATCGTCAACACAGAGCGCGATTCCAAAGCGGAAAAGACCCGTCATCCCCTCGGAGGGCTTCCTCTGAAAACAAATCCGGAATCGGCGCGCGTCACGCGCATCGCGAAGGGAACCATCGGTCGCACACCGTGGAAGAATACTTCTAATCGTTCGTACCTTTCAAAAATTTAACCATTATGTACGTATAAGGTGTGTGTGTGTGTGTATGTGCGCGATGTAAAAGACAACTGCGGTTGCTCTGTGCGTTTTTTTATGAGGAAACGAGGCCCCAACAAGGGGGGGCCTCTTTTTTCAGTACGTTCCTGCACCACAACACCTCCCCCCTCCGCAATAATATTAATAAAAAGTATCATACAAGAAGAAGCGCAGAAATGTCTTACCGGTTGAGCAACATTTCGCGGCAGATGGCTCGTTCATGCGAACACATTCGTCATCATCATCATCCGCGCGCGGTAGCAGTAATAGTAGTAGTATGAATAGTAGTATGAATAGCAGCTCGTCGTCGTCGTCGTCGTCGCGCCAAAAACAAATTTTCTGTAACAACAACAGCAGCAACTGCAACGGCTTTGGCATCGTTTCGCGTCCAACAAACACCAACATCGGCATCGGCAGTTTGCGATCGTTTGCGGACATCGCCGCCGCACAAAAGAACACTCAACTGAATGCTCGAGTGGTTGCATTCGCTCTGGAAGCATTGAAACTTGAAGCAGCGACAACGACAGCGAGAACGAATTTAAACTTGGTAGATTTAGACGAGATAATTCTCTCGACTGATTCTATCGGCTTGTTCGAAGAGATTGAGGATACATAGCATGACCTAATACATGAATACATATCTAGGTACTGGTACCACTGGTACTAATAATACAACTGCATTTTGGACATCGTATAAATAAAACTTTCGTACGCTATAATACAACTGTCTTTCTCGTCTTCCTCGTCGCAAAAGAGTCGTCGTCGAAGCCAGTTTTCACACTTTCGTGGGCAAGAGCAGTGCTAAACCTCTCCCAGGGCCTGGTGACGGAGGCGGTGGTAAAGTCATGCCTTCGACGAAAAGCATGAATTTCTTCATGCCAGACACGTTCCATCTAGGAGCTCCTCCTCCTCCTTCTTGATCGGCTATGTGACTATCCATGCCTTCTGCGTTCGCCGTATTATTTTCGTTGGACGATGTCACAGAGAAACCGATTTTCTTCAGGTGTTCATTCATAACATTCAGAGCTTTGGCGTAATTCTTAGACTCGACATTTTCTCGGTAAAGGCTCGTTTCGCCGGTTGTCGTTACGCGGATGATGACACAGCCGTAGCACCGTACAATTACTTCACCTGTCGCAGCATCTTTCTTTGCCGGGAATTGGTTGCACAAAGATGATTTCAACCTGGCTCTCCCACCATCGCGATAACCTCCGCCACTACCACCTCTGCTGTTGAACCCTCTGTCAAAGAACCCTCGTCCTCTTCCTCCTCTTCCTCCTCTTCCTCCTCTTCCTCCTCTGTTGTTATTATAATTATTATAATTGTTGTTGTTATTGTTATAAAAAGTAGTTGGCGAATTATTGCGAGATTCTTTTCGTATGGTTTTCGTCTTCGGCTCTAGTCTCTCTAACACGCTCTTCTTCGTCGTTGTCGTCGCCTTGCTCTTCTTTTCCTCTCCGTCGTCCATCATTTTAGACACCATCGTGAGTTGTATCGCTGCTGCTGCTGATGCTGATGATGAGGTTTTCTTCCTTTTAAAGTTCGTTGTGACGAGATTTGAAACCTCAGAGCAGAGGGAGAAAGAAAGAAGAGAAAAAAACAGCAGAGGGAGCGAAAACGTCACACAAAATCTTATTCAAACACACATTCACATATATGTCTTCAGCTATTTTACGCTCCTCTTTTGCGGCATCTGTACGCACCACTTTCTCCAAATCGCAAAGAACTACCATCAATACTAAACGCTCAGTCATGACGAAAGCTGTACGTCGTCGTCGTCGTCGATTTCTTTTTTTCTCGATATGTGAGCCGACCGACAAAACGATCGGTTGCGCTTTTTTTCTTTCTCTTCTTTCTCTAGTTTTTGTTTTCGTGTGAACGCGCGCGAGAATCAACTAACCTCGCAAAAACTCTCATGCTACACACACACACGCACACTCACGCGTGATATCTTTACATTTATCACACAGGTTACCATCACGGAAGGCGTCGGTACGTTGTTGTTTGATGTTGTTGAAAAATTCCGTTCTTTCCTTTTTTTGTTCTTCTTCCCTGTTTTCCCGGGAGTCTCTGTCATGAGATATTTTTCGTTTCGTTCTCTCTCTCTCTCTCTCTCTCTGCTTCTGCTTCTTCGTATTCTTCGTCTTTCTATTATTTCTAGCATTGAAACTCTTCTCAACTCACCGAAATGTAAACTATTCATTCATTCATTCATTCACACAGAATTCGACACGGTCGCTCGCGAATGGCGCATGAAATGGTCCCCGGACGACGACAAGGCATCTTTAGCCGCCGCCCAAAAAGTGTTGGAAAAGCAACTCGCGACGGTGAAGGCAGTCAAAGGCGTCAAGAGCGTCCAAAGAGTCGTTTGCGGTGGATGCATGGACTTTAAAGTCATCGTTGCTTTGGACGGCGACTCTTTCGGTGAGTGGGAAGCCGCTGGCTTCGCGCCGGAGGCTGACTTTCTCAAGGAAGTTGAATCCATCAAGGGCATTCAACAAGTGGAGACGCAAACCTTTACGCTCATGCCAATGTAAAGTTAAAAATCTCTTCTTTTCGTAAGAAAGAGTTCTACACTTCTCCTTCTATAATCCGTCAAGGTAGAGGAAGAGTCTTTTTGTAATGAACATCAATCACGGCACACACAAAATGAACGAACGAAACCTTCTGGTATTCGTATTTTTTGACGCGAATAAATTTCCCCCTCTTTTTCTCTATAAGAGCTCCTCTTCATATTAACTTTCTTTGTCTCACAGTTCTCAGTGGTAACACCCTTTCGTATTTTCGGTGATCTTCTCTTCTTCACTAAATTTTCTGACGGACGCGACGAGAAAAAGAATCACGCAAGCATGGATACTCCTGTCAATACCCAGCTTGGCGCGTCCACTGGCATCTCCACGATTGATGCGATTCCGAACGTCGAGGTACGTCGCTTCTGTTTTCTTTATTAATATACCGTGTTTTTCTGACATTTTGATTTCGCGCGTCGTTTTTCGAAGTCACCACGTCCTCGTTTCTGGAAATCCTCGCATTTTCATAGTACCTGAACACTCACTCACTCACTCTCATCATCATCATATATAATACCAACAACAGGCGTTCGGGATGCTCTTTCTCGGCTTTCTCTTTTGCTTCTTTGGTTTGAAATACCACATGTATTTCCAATACTGCTTAACCTTCGTGGCGGGTGCTTTCTTTTCCGTCCGCTTGCTCGGCATGGCGTCGGATGCTATTCCAGGTGACTTGGTCAATGCGGATAACGAATTATATATTGGCGCAGCTTTTGGCGCGGTCATGTGCTTGGGAATTTTCTTCTATAACTTTTGGTTCTACAGAATTCTCGCCGCGTGCGCCGGATTCGGTATTGGCGGTGGTGCGACCATCGCCATCGGGCTCTTCGCCCCGATAGCTGTCGACTACGTCTTGTACGTTGGCGCCGCTGGTGCGGTTTTGGGTATCTTCTTCATGACATCATACATGAAGACGCTCGTTGGTTTGATGTACATCCTCTGTGGCGGGTTTATGGTTGCCTCGGCGTCGTCATTCTTCATTGAAGAAGCGTCCTTGTCGAAGTCGTCGCCGTTGTGGATTACAAACTCACTCAGCATCAACCTCAGAGATCCGGCGACTTTGGCCGCTATCTCGTGCGGCTTGGTGTGCGCTGGCTTCGGTTATTACTACAGCACGAAAAAGAATAAAGATGGCGCGGATGAAGATGAAGAAAACTCTCCTTTATTGAGAAAGAAATAAATAATAAAGCAGAGGTTTCTTTTCGGCTTTGTCTATATTGAGAACACAACATGAAGGACGAGAGGAGAAATGAAACTTTTACATAATGCACTCACTATTTATTGATCGTTTTAATGTGTAATTTACTACTAAATATTTTCTTATTCATTACTCTCTTCGCACGGCGTGTAACACGGCGGCAAAGTCCTCGTCATCGTGCCCGTCTCGTCTCGCTCGCTTATACATCTCGTTTGCGGCTGCGGCAACTGGTAACTCGCGACCGAGTTCGTCCGCCAATTGGACGGCCAAACGCATGTCTTTTTGCTGATGCTTCAAAGGAAATGCTGGCGCAAACTTCGTATTCTTATCGCTCGCAATCATCCCCGGACCTTTCATGCCAAACATCGGAACATTAATCGCTCCGAGCGCTAACACGTCTAACAAGTCTTGTTTCGATAAGCTTGCGTCTTCACACAACGCGATTGACTCTGCGAACGACGCCATGATTGAACCCATGCACGAGTTAACGATTAATTTCATGTTCGCTCCGGCACCAACTTCTTCGCCTAAAAAGAAGCTCGCTTTGCCCATTTTATTTAGTTGATTCGCGTCGTCGGCGTTGATTTCTTTAAACAGACTCTCGCTCCCGGCGCATAAGAAAATCAACTGCCCGTTCTCCGCCGGCGCTTTCGATCCGCTCACTGGTCCTTCTAAATACCGACCACCTTTGCTGGTGATCATTTCCGATACTTTTTGGGCCGTGTGTCTGTCCACCGTAGAACAGTCGACGTATCCTTTCCCGTCAGAGACACCATCTTTGGCCAAGGTGGCAACTTCTAAAGTCGCCTCCGGGGTGCTCACCATGACGTACGTCACGTCCGCTTTCTCGCACACCTCTTGCGCAGTCTTCGCTAGAGTCGCTCCCGCTTTGACCAACGGGTCGCATGCCGAAGCCGTTCTGTTCCAGACGATTAAATTATGATTGCCGTTGTTGATTAAATTCAAAGCCATCGGGACGGCCATAATTCCAGCCCCGAGGAATCCTATCGTTGTTTGTTTTGACGTCATTTTATCTGATGACGATGATGCGCGAGGAGTGATGATGATTGAAGACTTCAATGTGGTCTTCTCGATACTATTGTTCTTGTTGTTCGAGAGAGACGAAGAGTTGTTGTTGTTGTTGTTCACACGACGACGACGACGACGACTACTAATAATATTAGGAGGAAGCGAAAACGAAGACGCAGCGTGGGACATATTTCTGAGGAATTTTTACACGTGTCGGCCGGAAGAATTCTCATCTAACAACAACAAAAAAATACTCCTCCTTTTTACTTTTTCTCGTCGTCGTCCACTGTTTCGTACGTCTGTTTCATGCGTTTGAGCTCAAATTCCGCCTCTCTCTTCAGCGCTAATATCTTGCACACTTCCGAGACCGTCGCTCTCAACTGGTCCTCCACTAACTCTAACTTCGCCGCCATCGCCGCTCGTATTTCAAAACTCGCCGCCAGCTCTTTTTGTAACTCCTCTTTAGACAAGTCGTCGAATTGACCCGGGGAAATCGTTTCTATCGGAGGGATTTTATCACCACCACTGCTCCCATCAGTACCGCTCGCGTTGCTGTTACTGTTACAGGACATCCTCTTTCCTCTTTCTTTTCCCTCGTCATCAAAATTCGTTGAACGTTCTACAAAGTATCCTTCCTCCCGGTGGAAGAAAAAGCGAGAAAAAGCGCTCTTATTTTGGAACGTCAACATCGTCTTCTTCTTCTTCTTCATCGTCGTCGTCCTTCCGCTTGGAACAAACGCCGCTCTGATGATGGAAGAACAAGACGACGACGACGATAAAGACGACGACGAGGTTGTCGGTATCGACGCGGTCGTTTGCGATGGGAAAATTCGCGTTGAAGTCATCATCATCATCGTCATCGTTCCTTATTTCGATATTATTATATAAGTGAATTGTGGTGTACTTGTTTCAAGATTGTTGAAGATTATTTTTGGGGTGGGAAGGCCACATTGCAACACGAAAAAGCAAATTGAGAAGAAAATTGAGTGAAAAACCACTCACTTTTGCAGCTCACGTTCCTCACTTGTAATACAAGTATACTCTTTCAACTACTTTTGGAACTTTCACACACACACACACACACACACACGCTCGAATAGTAATGGGATCTCTTTCTCTCCCCTGCTTCGATTCCGTCACCAGAGTCTCCAGAGGAGAGAAAGAAATCGGCGCGGTGGAGTTGGAGACCGATAAATTCGATTTCGAACAAGGCAACAACAACAACAAAGAAAACATCTTGATGAACAAACCGACAAAGAACGATTGGGTGTGCATCGCAAACAGCGAGTGTCAGGCAACTAATAGAAGAGGAGGTTTGTATTGCCGAATGTGCGGAACCGCGTATAAAGAATCGTACGTGAAGTTGAAACAGATGCAGAAAATTCAACGGGAAGAGGAAAAGAAGAGGAAGAAAGAGGAAAGAGAAGCGCAAGCGAGAAGCAGTTCGATGTTAAACAGAGATTTTACCAATTCAAAGAAGAAAGAAGAGAAAAGCGAAAACGATGACGATGACGACGTCGACTTGGAAAGTTCGCTGATGTTTCTAACAATGAGTAACGCCTCGATTACGTCTAAACGCAGCGGTGGCGACTTTGCGGACGGCGGAGCAGGCGAGAGCGGGCAAAAAAAAGGGGACGAGACGAGGAAAAGGCTCGCCGAAGCTTTAACTTGGGAGGAAGTCAAAGAAGAACAGCTGAAGAAGAGCTTTCCGTTGATGTCATTCGCATTTTTTGCCGCTTTCGTGTATATTTTGGTACCTATTTGCGTGTGCTTTTTTGGGGTGGTTTTTGCGGGCGCCATTTCGTATTTAGAAGATTGGAGTTTAGAACACTCGTTCTTCTTCATCGTAGGAGAAATCGTAAAGTCACCGATAAATTTAAACAACAACATGGATTATCCCATTCACCCGAGTGGGGTTTGCTTATCCGTAATGCTTTCGATTTGGTCGTATTTAATAATTCTGACCACCGTGGCGTTACTGAGCGACTTGGAAATCATCAAATTTTGGGCGTTTAAAATGGAAGCTGTTTTAGTTGACGTGTTTCGAGTGACTCTTTTATCGGACTCTGATGCGAGAGCGAGAGCAATTGGTTCGCGTTCTGTTTTTTTCAGCTTCAAAGTTGGAGAAATCTTGGGTTTGGCGTCTTTCATGCTCATCTTCGCGCCTTTTATGATTACGGTAGTGGGCTCCTTGACCACGCTTCTTTTGTACGAAACCGAGGGCATAACGTACCGAAAAGCGTTGACGCTATCGTTGCGTGGTTTATCTCTCGGGAGAAGTTACGATGAGACTATTTTAAAGCTCAATAATCCGGCGAGTTTGGTATACATACTTTATTTATGCTGCACGGAGATGGCTATAGGAACCATCTTCGTTGGCTTTCTCTTCCAATCGCACTTCAAAAAAAACTGGTTTCCCGCAAAGTGGGCGAGAGCAAGAAGAAAACGCAATAGCAGCGGCGGCAAGGCAGAAAGAGCCCCTGCGTAAGAAGAAGGGAGAAAAGAAGTACGTTTTAGTTTTGCGAATAGGAACACCGACGACGATGAAAAAGTGATGATGATGATGATGATGATGCGTTCAACACGAGAAGAGCGTTGTTCATCCGATGATGATGATGATGTTTTACAAGTGAGAGAAGGAAACTCCTCCTGCTCCTCATTTATTTTTGAGGAGAAGAAACTCCTTTTTTCTTTCTTTGCCCCTCGAAAACAAGTCAACTCTCTTTCTCTCTCCCTCGTTAAAAAACACACACACAAACAAAACCACACACAAAAGAAGAGAGCGCGCGCGCATCACTCGCTGGACATACAACGACGACGAGAGGTTCTCTCGCAAACGCACGCGGGAAAGAGTCTGTTGTCGCTGCGAATTCAACGCAGACTTCAAAAATAAAAAGAAAGAGGGAAGTATAGAGAAGGAAGAAGAAAGAAAAGAAAAGGAGGAGAAGAAGACAAAGAAGAAGACAAAGAGGAAGAGGAAGAGGAGGAGAAGAAGAAGAGAAGGAGAAGATGGAGGAGGAGGAAGAAGGGAAGGAGAAGATGGAGGAGGAGGAAGAAGAGGAGGAGAAGAAGAGCGATAAGTCAACCATGGAGCTGTTATTCGACTATGTAAAGGAAGAAGAGAAGAAGCGAGATAAAAGTCAGTTTCGCTTCTTGGTCAAACAGAGAAACCTGCTGAACTACTCTCCAGAGCGAAACGAAAAGTTGAGAGCAGGGCTCGAAAGGGAAACTTTAAACAACCTCCTTTTGACGATAAAGGGCAAAATTGAAACGCTCGTCGTCAAAAGCAACGCGGTGTACACCGTCAAGGTTGATTACAATGGGGAAAAGGAAAGCTTTCAATTGTCTCTTCCAGGATTCGTGGACGAGTTTCTAAAGAAAGTGAACGATTACGAACCAGACGCGCTGATGTCAGTTCTCTTGGTCGAACAAAGCGAATGTTTTTTAAAGATTTTGATCGAACGTCAACCTCGTGCAAGTGTTAAATGCCCAATCGA
>Ga0209305_1000323_pt1 | contig 35977 bp, 24 predicted proteins | sample COGITO_mtgs_1103_FD_184792 | JGI IMG/M metagenome (GOLD analysis project Ga0209305, IMG submission 184792) | Pelagic marine microbial communities from North Sea - COGITO_mtgs_110321 (SPAdes) (version 2) | ecosystem: Environmental > Aquatic > Marine > Epipelagic ...
GATACGTTTCAACGTTTTTTAAGATCGGCTCTTCTTTCAGATAGTAGCGAATAATGTCAGGCACAAAAGCATAAATAACCTTATCATCGGCAACCCCTGCGCCCGGTGCATTAGCCAAACCAACATTGCCTGCTTTCCATGCGCGCATTAAACCCTTAACGCCAAGTTGAGAGTCTTTGTTGAAGACTTCTGGGTCGATAAACAAATCATCGATACGACGATAAATAACGTCTACTCGCTCAAGTCCCGAGATTGTTTTCATGTAAACACAATCGTCATCTTTAACGACTAGGTCAGCCCCTTCAACCAATTCACAACCCATATTCTGAGCTAAAAATGCATGCTCAAAATAGGCCGAGTTATAAATGCCTGGGGTTAAAACGACGACCACCGGATTTGGTATTTCACGGGGTGATAGTACGATGAGTGTTTCGAATAACTGAGTGCAATAATCATCGATGGGTGCAATTTTTATTTCTTCAAACAGTTCAGGCAATATACGTTTGGTAATCGAGCGATTTTCTAACATATAAGAAACGCCAGAAGGCACACGCAAGTTGTCTTCTAAAACATAAAATTCGCCATCACCATCGCGCACCAAATCAGTGCCACAAATATGGGCCCAAACCCCTAAAGGAGGCGAAAAGCCGACGCACTCTTTGCGAAAATTCTCTGATTGTTCAAGTACGTAGGCGGGTACAACCCCGTCTTTAATAATATTCTGGTCGTTATAAATATCATTAATGAACATATTAAGTGCTTTTAAGCGCTGCTTAAGACCTTCGGCGGTGACATCCCACTGAGCTTTGCTGATGGTTCGTGGCACGATATCAAAAGGCCATGCACGGTCAATGTTGCCTTGGTCCGAATAAACGGTGAAGCTAACACCCATTTCTTTAATTGTTGCATCAGCGGCTTTACGGTGTAGCTCGACGGTATCTTCTGAGAGGCTTCGAAAATAAGACACCAGTTTTTTGGCTGATTTGCGTGCGTGTCCTGGGCTGCTCATGACCTCATCATAGAAGTCTTCGCAAACGTAATTTTTCCATATATCTGTCATGTCTGTTCAATTCCTTTGTAAATGTGTGACGCTAATAAATTAAGTAAACTATATATCTATTTTCACTTTAAGCGCAGCGATACTCGCTAGACGATTAAAAATAAAAATGCGTTAAAAAAGGTTGGGTTTCATTAAACGTATGTGAACTAATACTTTTCATGTTTAGTAAGAAAGCAATATCTACACCAATAAAGTTTTTAGATTATGAATAGAGTAGTTCAATACTTAATTATGGTGTATTTGCTCAACCGCGATGTGCTTGGCAATGAGGTTGCTGGGTGGACCAAATTGATTAAAGATGGCAACGTCTGCAGCGTCGCGACCATAACCAATTGCGACATAGCCGCCTCTTAATTCAGACTGAGTCGCATCAAAGGTGTACCAGCGGCCACCGACATAGGCTTCAAACCAAGCGTGCAAATCCATGGGGACTAATCCATGTAAGTACCCGACGACGAGTCGAGCGGGAATACTCAGACTTCGGCATAAAGCGATGCCAAGGTGTGAAAAATCACGACAAACCCCTGAGCCCCTTAGATTTATTTCGGTAGCCGACAATTGAATGTCACTGCCTTCCATTTCATAGGCAATGTTGGATCGTACCCAATGCTCAATCGCTGATACTTGGTCGTATCCTGGCAGGCATTCTGATGTAATTTCTGCCGCTAAGTTTGCAAACCTATCTGATTCACAGAAACGACTGGGCAATAAGTAACTGAGTACAGAATCTGGAAGATTTTCAATGTCGACAAAAGGCGCGCCTGGTAAACGGTCATAGCTATCTGACGTCATGACTTCGGCTGCGGTATTAATAATAAGTCTTCCGGGAGGCGCAATTAATCGCTGGCAAAGATTACCGTAAGGATCACTAAATTCGAAAACAGGTAGCATGGGGGTATGTCTATATTCTTCACTGATGATCCATTGCTGTGAACCACTGCAAGGCTTTAGCATGAATATAAAGGGGGTATGAACCGCGATATCGAACTCTAAATAACAGCTGGTGCGCAGCAGCATTCTTGCAACCTTTCAACTTATGGGACTATTAAAGTAGCTTAGAAAAGTCAAACTTGGAAGAGATATTATCGACAATGATTCGTTATTATTTACAATGTGAAGATTGTAATGTCTATCTGCGTCTAATTGCGTCATAAAGTTTTAAACCTGCTAAAAATCATGGCCGAGTCTTACAAAGAGCAAATTTAGAATAAGTAAAAATAGACTTTTTAGGAGTAAGGAAACACGTGGGCATCCGGCTACCTCACTATACGATGAATTAATGAAGCGTCCCTTGAGTATTGTCGAATTATTTAATAATAAAAAGGCCGCGCCTAATAAAAGGTAGCTGTTTGTGTAAGACGGTAGAGTATGAGGTTAAACAGTTGAGTACGCCTATTATTCATGACTCGTGCACTGCGTGTCGTAGAGCTCATGCAGCCGCACTTAATAAGGTTGCAGGGATTAAACCAGAGAATGTTTAATGGATTAAGGGGCGTTAGAATTATCTTATTATGGATCTTCTGTGAGTAAAAGCGGCCTTTTTTCGGAGTATGTGGTTCGCAGCTTCTAGCGATAAAGGAGCAGGCTCTTTTTTATGTGCTTCGTATCGCGACCTTGGATAATTATCCTGGAGCTATACCTGAAGCCAGAATTTGGAAATCACATGAAGTCAATTGGCTTAACTATGACGCAGGTATTCCTGAGAGGGAAGACTGGTCATTCGTGCCTTTCCATAGATACTAGCAAAATGGAGTGATGAGATACCTACAAATAATCAGTAACTCGTCATTTTTCAACTAATCTTATAGTGGTAGGGCTAGGTATTGGTGGAGGATTTCTTACATGGGAATACTTAAGGTTAGTTTGCTTCTAGCGTTTATAATGGCTGCTATTAATGTCAGTTGGGCAGATGAGTCTTTTAAAATTGTTACCGACCCTTGGCCACCTTATGCGTATATTGATGATGATAAAATTGTAGGTATTGATGTTGATATCGCTTTAGCGGTGTTAGAAAAAATGGGCATTAAAGGCAGTATTGAAATGATGCCCTGGAAGCGCAGTTTGGCCTCGGTTAAAAGCTTAGAGGCCGATGCTATATTATCGGCAGCACTTACGGATGATCGTAAAGAGTTTTTATTCTTCCCTGTCGAGCCTGTCTCCAAAGGCAATACTGTTTTCTTTCAACGAAAATCGAGTAATACAGTCTTCAAAATCTTAGCTGATCTTGAGAAATTAAGAGTGGGCGCTATGTTAGGCTATAAGTATTGCAATGAGCTGGATAATACGTCTTTATTATTAACAGCTTCACGAGTATCTACATTAGAACAAAATTTTAATAAGCTGGTGAATGATAGAATTGACCTAGTCGTGACAGTCGATGTTGTGGGGCTTTATAAAGCGAAAAAAATGGGTATTTTTAATGAAGTCTCTATTTTGAAAGGTACTTATTATTGTATCGTAGAAAATCATTTAGCTTTTGCTAAGAAAATAGGTCGAGATCAGCTTGCCATACAGTTCAGTGAAGAGTTGAGTAAGTTTAAACAAACAGGTGAGTATCAAGAAATATTAAATAAGTACAGTATGGGTGTTGATTATTGATATGCATTTACAGAGGTCTATTCTGATTTTTGTGCTTAGTGATCATAAAGTGATGTGATTATTATAGTAAAGTAATTACTGTACCTGAGTTTTTGATACGCAGGTTCAGTAATCTTTCGTTCGTCATTTATTTCTTAGAGAAAATAATACGATCACCTGTCAGAATATCAACCAATATAATGGCGCCATAATCCATCATGAAAACTCTTTGGTGTTTTTCATCAAAAGCTAACTCACTAGGATTACTCAGCTGAATACCATTACCTATGTCATTGCTAGATAATATACTTGATGTGTAATTTGTTAAGTCTACTTTATATAGTGCACGCTGAAATCCAGTGGAACTTATATAAGCTGTTTTACCATCATTGGTTAATTCTATATCTTCGCCCGATATATTGGGCATATCCATTACTTTATCGCGCTGACCATTGGTAACATCGAGTGAGTATAACGCCCCAGGAGATCTACGAACTAAATAAGCATTATCATTAGATAGTGGGCAATAAATTGCAGAAATATCACCATATAAATCTCCTGACCCTGTGTTTTGATCGGAGATAATTTGGCTGCTGCGCGTAGTTAGGTCAAAGTTAATTATGCTGTCCAATAATTCATTTTGATTTCTAATATATATTAAACTATTGCTTTTTTTGTTAAAGCAAAGGTCTCTTGTATTAGTATGAGCTGCATCAGCTGGAAGTGTATCGCTAGTTAAAGAATTTTGTGTCTCATCTTCACTCCAGAATACTTTCGCCGCGGTAAATGAATTGACGGCTTCTATTCCATCATTGGTTAATATTGTAAGTTGGTTATATTTGTCTGAGTATCCTATGTTGAGTGGCCTTATTTCTGGACCACTTGTATTGCTCGCAACGACTGTAGATGTATTTGTTCTAGGTGAATATTTTCTGATTTTTGAACTAATATCATAAAGAGCATACCAGTCTCCATGATCATCTTTTCCAAGTCCTGTTATCCCAGTACTTCCAGAATTATTACTACTTTCATCTGTAAAAGTACTGCGATTACCATTGATGATGTTTACGGCGGTGAGTTCTGGTTTGTTTATATCGGCAACTATTAGCTGATTATTTTCTTTATCTAAGATAAGGCTATCTAATACATTGAAATTTATTCCTGAACCTATGTCTTTTCCAGAAACAGTACTTCGATTTCCGTTGTTAATATCAATTGAAATAATTTCTTTGCTCCATTTTTCAAGAGCATAAAGAACATTTTTTTCTTGATCATAAACCAAGCCAGAAGGACAGTTTAATTCTTTTCCTTGCCCTATCGAATTAGAAGAAATCTCATGTTTAATAAGCGTCTCTAGATCGATAGAAATTACATTGCTATTATCATTATTACAGTCACTAATAAATACTCTGTTATTTTCAACATCATGATGAATTCCTTGTAATGATCCTATCCCCCAGGATACTAACTCTGCTCTATCGCCCGTCGCTAAATCGACAGATATGACTTCTGCACTATTACCTTTAGTAACCAGCAAACGGTTATTGTCTATATCTAATGCACCAGCACTGAAGTAATTAATTAGAGGGCCGTTACCAATATCTGCGCTGCTAACGATAGAGCGAAAACCATTGGATAAATTAACTTTCAGTATGCGCTTACTTTCAACTAGGTAAGCAATATCTCCACTGCCCTGATAAACAAAATCCTTTAGACTTTCTAATTCAGTAGAAGTTTGTAAAGCATAATGAATGCTTGTTAACTCATTATTATTTTGAATAACTCTGACGTGTAAATTAGCCTTGCCTTCAGAGCTAATGATTTTGACATCGGGTATGCGCCAAATACCTTCAGCATTTATTTTGGAAGATATCCATTCACCTCCAATATTTGCTTCCACCGCTAATGTATTTTGATCTTTGTTATTAATGTTATAACTGCCTACGACATCAATATCTTTTCCCGAATAAAAACTGTTATTGGTAGGGAATGCAACATTCAAGTCTGATGGTATTCTTATTTCGATATTCACGGTATCTGTTGCTGTTGTGCCGTTAGTATCAGTAATGGTTAATTGGAACTGAAGTGTTTCATTGAAAGAGAGTGTTGTGAAAGAAGCTTTGGCACTGCTGGAATTCGTTATCTCTACAGGAGAGCCTAATAGCTGAACCCACTCATAAGAGGTAATCGTTGCTTTACTGAAAGAATCAGAGCCGTTAAGCAAGACTACTTGATCAGGATAATAAAAAGCATCAATGCCTGCGGCTGCGGCTGCGGTCGCTATGGGTAGGGGCTCTTTAATAACTATTGTTATTCTATCTTCCGATGTTTGTTCATCTATGTCTGATACTGTTAATGAAAATACTAATGTGCCTGTTGTTGCAGGAGCAGTAAAGCTAGCCATTTGCTCATTGGCATTATCTAGCTCTACTGCTATACCAGAAATTTGCTTCCATTGAAACTTTATAATGCCCACATCGTCTGTTGATAAATGTGCACTTAAAGTGACTGTTTCATTTGAGACTGCTGATGAATCACTGCCAGTCTTTGCTATGGGGGGGGAGGACAATTCGGGTGGTTCGGGCTCGGGCAATTCAGTTTCAGGTAGTTCATTAACGTGGACAATAATAATATCACTATGCGTTAATTCTTCTGCATCTGTAACCGTAAGTTGAACAGAAATATTGCCCACTTCTGAAGCGGTGAAGTTAGCGTTAAGCGAATGGTTGTTATTTATAGATATCGTAGGGCCAGATATCTGCTGCCAGTGATAGCTAGCAATACCTCTGTCGTCACTTGATTCAGCTGCAGACAAATTGACGTTATCGTTATAGTTAACGGTTTGATCAGGCCCAGCAGCAGCGATAGGTGGGTGAGGGCTAGTATCTAAAATTGTTACAAATACAGCATCTCTCGGTAAGCCTTCTGAAAAACTGGTGGGTATGTAACCTGAAACGTATGCCTGTACTTGAAAATACTTGAGTGTATCTTTATCAACCTCAGGAAGGGTGACTTCAATTGTTCTTCCTTTAACTCGAATGGCCTTATCGTTATCCCCAATATATAGCCATTCGTATACTATTGTTGGGTTGCCACCGCTTACTCGGCTATTAGCCGTTAAACTAATAGTGGTGTTTTCGTCGGCAGAGAAAGCGCTTGGGGCTAATACTTGGATAGTGATTTCTTTTGAGGACTCAGCAGGATCTGTTGCTTTTTCTCCACCACAGCTTACTAAGATAAATACAGCACTAATACAGACTATTTTTAAGTATTTTTTAAAACTCACTAATGAAAATCCTTTTATGCCGAATGAACAAAATGACATTTTCAATAATAGCATAATAATTTGTTAGATCATCGCATGCTCAATTTTTATAGCCTCTTCAGACCATTGTCATCGTGCCGTGTCATCGCATTCGGTATTTAATAACGTAGATTCCTGAGCGGTAAATCTAACCGTTTATTTTTAATAAAAACAATCTAACTTTAGGGGCTTCGAACTTCGGCGGGAGAAGCGTAATACAACAGAGCCGCAAAATATTGCGATTTTGCATTATGTTTACCGTCTTTATTTTGTATTTGTTAGTTTTTATCATTATATTGTCATTAATGGTAACTTCTTATCGTTGTGTCTCGCTGCAACTTCTTTTAGAGTATTAAGCATAAAAAGCCGAGAGCTATTAACACCAAGTTAAGACTGCTCATATTGATCGGCGAATAATAATTCCATGATGAGAAAGAAGGTATTAATAACGATTAAGACGTTCGTTGATGCCGAAATCCAATAACCGTGTGAGTAGTTAATAATGAGCAACCAACCTTTACCGAACCAACATTTCCCAAAGTTATTAGAGCCATTAGACTTAGGCTTCACTCAATTAAAAAACCGCGTATTGATGGGCTCAATGCATACCGGTTTAGAAGAAATGAAGGATGGCATGGAACGCATGGCAGTATTTTTTGCTGAGCGTGCACGTGGTGGTGTTGGCATGATTGTAACAGGTGGTTTTGGTCCCAGTTCAGAAGCCGCAACTCATCCACATACCAATATTATTAGCAGTAACGAAGATGCGTTAAAGCATAAAACAATTACTGATGCGGTTCATGCAGAAAATTCGAAGATTTGTATGCAAATTTTGCATACGGGTCGTTATGCGTTTAACCCTAATCTAGTTGCACCATCTGCAGTGCAGGCACCGATTAATCCATTTATGCCAAAAGCGTTGGATAATGATGGTATTGAAAAGCAAATAAACGATATCGTTCAGTTAGCTAAATACGCACAAGTTGGTGGTTACGACGGCGTTGAGATTATGGGTTCGGAAGGTTATTTTATTAATCAGTTCTTAGCCAAGCGTACTAATCATCGTGAAGATGAATGGGGTGGCACATACGAAAACCGTATGCGTTTAGCAGTTGAGGTAGTTCGCCGTACTCGTGAAGCTGTAGGTGAGAAATTTATTATTATTTATCGTTTATCCATGTTGGATTTGGTGGAAGGCGGCAGTAATTACGAAGAAGTTTTACAGCTAGGTAAAGCGATCGAAAAAGCTGGTGCAACGATTATTAATACTGGAGTTGGTTGGCACGAAGCGCGTATTCCGACGATCGCCACTAAGGTGCCTCGTGCGGCCTTTACTTGGGTGACCGCAAAATTCCGCAAAGAACTCTCCATTCCGTTAATTACGTCTAACCGCATTAATACGCCAGAAGTTGCTGAAGAAGTTTTACAGCGCGGCGATGCGGATATGATTTCTATGGCGCGTCCATTTTTGGCTGATCCATTATTTGTTGAAAAAGCCGCGGCGGGTAAAAGTGACGAAATTAATACTTGTATTGGTTGTAACCAAGCCTGTTTGGATCATGTATTCAGCGGCAAGCTAACCAGCTGTTTGGTGAACCCTCGTGCGTGTCATGAAACAGAAGTGATTATCACCGACATTGACAGCAGCAAGAAAAAGAAATTGGCGGTTATTGGTGCAGGCCCAGCAGGTTTAGCCTTTGCAACAACAGCAGCCAGTCGTGGTCATGACGTTACCTTGTTTGATTCTGCTAACGAAATTGGTGGCCAGTTTAATATTGCGAAGCAGGTGCCAGGTAAAGAAGAGTTTTTTGAAACGATTCGTTATTTTGGTAAACAGATAGAGTTAACGGGTGTAAATCTTCAATTAAATACTCGTGTTAGCGCTGACGATTTAAATACCGGTGATTTTGATGAAGTTATCTTAGCAACGGGTATTGCTCCACGTTTGCCAGAAATTGAAGGCATAGAGCATAGTAAGGTATTGAACTATTTAGACGTATTGAAATTCAAAAAGCCTGTTGGTAAAAAAGTGGCTGTTATTGGCGCTGGCGGTATTGGTTTTGATGTATCTGAATACCTTTGTCATGAAGGGATTGCGACTAGCCAAAATATTCCTGCTTTTATGAAAGAGTGGGGCGTTGATATGACGCTTGAAGCACGTGGCGGTATTGAAGGTGTCGTAGCTGAAGTATCTCCTTCAGCACGTGAAGTTTTTTTGCTACAGCGTAAGAAAACTAAAGTTGGTGCTAAACTGGGTAAGACAACAGGTTGGATTCATCGTACAGGTCTTAAGAACAAAGGCGTGATCATGATTCCAAGCTGCACCTACGACAAAATTGATGATCAAGGTCTTCATATTACGGTAGACGGTGCTGAGAAAGTTCTTGATGTCGATAATGTCGTTATTTGTGCTGGCCAAGACCCAATGCGTGAGTTGGTGGAAGGCTTGAATAAGCCTTATCATTTAATTGGCGGTGCTGATGTGGCCGCTGAACTTGATGCTAAGCGTGCGATTGATCAAGGTACACGTTTAGCGGCCGCGATTTAATTAATAAGATAAAAGCTCAAAGAAAATAACGCTGTTAATACAGCGTTTAAAAAAAGGCCCTAAAGAAATTTAGGGCTTTTTTTGGTAGTGATTTAACTAGTGAGTCGTTGGGTTCTTTGCCATACATAAACTCGTCAGTATTAAATCCGTTATCTTACTCTTCTTATTTCTAACAAACCTAGAACGAATAAGTTAACCCTAAGGTTACATTTCGCCCAACAACTGGGCTATATTCTTTCAAATAACTAACGTGGTTTCGACCAAACTCATCCATCAAATTATGTGCCTTAAGATAAAGCTGCATAGAAGACTTCGATAATGGTTGGGTATAGGCCGCATAAAAGTTAACGACTGAATAATCTGCAGTAGTGCTTTCGTTATCAGCAACCGCGGTTTGTTCAGCGTAATACTTAACATCCGTGGTGACCTTCCAGTTATTAGCCTGCCATTTAATTCCACTGCTTGTGGTGACGGGTGGAGTTCGAGGTAGGTTTTTATTAGCGCCTTCCTTTAAACGTGCTTGTACAAAGTCAGCTTGTAGAAACCACTGTAAGTTATCATTCACATGGTAATCAAACTGCCATTCGGTGCCTACAAACCAAGCATCTTTTTGCTCGTTGCGATATACGGGGTTGCCATGAAAGGGGTCAGCCATACTTTTAAGGTCATTAAATATATAACCATCGAAGTCATAATAATAAGCCGTACCTTGTAATTGATAGTCTAGTTCTTCGTACGTCCATGTTAAGTCTAGGCTATAAGCCGTCTCAAGATTCAAGTCTGGATTATCCAATTGGAAGCTGAACGTGGCATGGTGATCACCATTCCAATACAATTCATCCGCTACTGGAGCTCGCTGAGAGCGTGAGGCACTAATACCAAATTTTTGCTTATCAAGGCGCCATGTTAACGCTGCACTCAGTGATACTGAATTAAACGTTTTATCATTATAGTAATCAGATGCTTGACGATAGGACGGGAGAATAGAAACGGGATCTGCTTCTATTACTCGCTGATCATAGCGAGCCCCTAATTCTAATAAACCAAACGCCCAATCACGCTCCATAATCAGAAAAATACCGACGTCTTGAGTATGGGTGATAGGCATAGGCGTATCATGGGAAAACATGAAGCCGTCTATTACCGTATTACTTAAATTGCCACCTCGTTCTCCATCCCAGCTTAAATCACGGTAGTTGGGTATTTCAGGACAGCCACCATGATCATGACATACCTCTAAGTCTTGCTCAGACATCTGCAAGCCTACATCTGATTGCCAGCCACTCATATTGGCCAAACTTAATGTGGTTTTGAACTCACTGGATGTTTTATCAAATAAACCCACGACAGTGCCATCAGTACCTTCCCCATGCTCATAATCAATATACGTAAATTGTGTTTTTAGTTGCTCAAATGCAGGCGGAAGTGAATACACGATACTTTGTGCATCAAACCTTACTTGGGTAGGTTCGACTATCGCTTTTTCGTCATCTTTATTAGGCACGCCATATTCATAATCCAACATAGAAAGTGCGATGCCGTGGGCATTGCCATTCTGTTGGATATAATTTAAGCCTGCGTTAACACCTTGACTATCAGTTGATGTATTACTGATGGTTTCCCCATTACCTGCACGAAAGTCTTCACTATTACGACTAAACCCATCTAGGTGCATCGCCCAGTTGCCATTACCAGCATCCATACTCGCATTCACGTTAGTGCCGCTATCTGCACTACTAACAGACGTTTGCACGCGCCCTTCAAATCCATCCAAAGGAATTTCGTGAAAACGAGAGTCGGCCATATTAATAACCCCTCCCATAGCACCACTACCGAAGCGTAGGGTATTCGGGCCATAAATGACTTCAATCTGATCGGCATTGGCGGCATCGACCATGGGTGCATGGTCACTACTCATTGCGGATACATCTGCGCTATCGGTTCCATTAATGGTCATCTTCACACGATTTCCACTAAGTCCTCGAATAACAGGGCGTCCGACACCAGCGCCGAAGCTCGCATTAGAAATACCTGGCAAACTCGATAATAATTCACCTATGGTGTCGCCATTCTGCTCTTGAAGCTCTTCTTTACCTAATACGCGGATAGGCTGTGCTACGTCATTAAGTAATTGACCAGAAGCGGTTATCTTAACTTTATCAAGAACTACTTCATCACTGGCTATTTCACTGACTGCATTCACGTTAAAAACCACTGCCAGCACAATGCTGGCAGTGGTGAGCGTTATACGTTTAATGTTCATGCTCAGATTCATCTTTTTCATGAAAAACAACCATGCTTGCAATGTCACTTACAGCTAAATCGAAATCTTCATGCAAGTGATAAGTAGCGGATCCACTTTCTGATTCTTCTATATCTAGTTCATATCCTTTCTGAGCATTGTTATCGACAACGATAGCTGTTTTATCAGCCGCTGCCATAGTAAAGTCATCGCAGGTTGACGCTACAGAATAATCCAATTCAATAGACTGTAGTTCAATACCTTCATGGTCTAACGCTACGAATGTACCGCCTAAAGTAATGGCTAGAATGTCTTGCTCATCACTATCAAGTTGCATGTCACAAATATTTTCTGAAAATTCAAACGAATTGCTAACGGTAATAGTCTCGTCGTCTAGTTCAATAATTGCGTAGTTTGAGGTGCTTGGTTCGAAGCCGACAATAACATGGCCTTGTGCACTCCAAATATAATCAGCGTCTGTGCCATCTAGAGTCAGTATTGAATTAGTAAAGGTATGTTCCTCTGTGGATTCATTTTCTTCAATTACCACGGCAAGGGCGCCTTCATCACAAGTCACTACCACTAACTCATCGACTTGACCGTGACTGCTAGGGTTCGCACATGCAAAGCTCGCTTCTTCTGTTGTGTCTTCAAAAACCTTGGCATCAGTACCATCAAATACCATGACTACACCATGGGCTTCATCGATCATAAGAGCAGGATAGGTTTCTATAAGACTCAACGCATCAGTGTTTTCAGTGGCAGGCATATCGTTTTCAAGTTCATCATATTCGATGAATGTAGTTGTGCCAGCATCAAGAACCGCAAAGTGACCACCTGTGGTAATGACCTGACTACCGGTTAAATCGAAGTCTAATACATGGGCTTCTTCTTCGTGTTCTTCTTCGTGTTCTTCCTCTTCGTGCAAGCCATGAACAAAGTTAATAGTATTATTAGCAAGCACAGCGGCATAAGCCCCTGTTTCGCCCAGAACTAAGGTTGCACCATTGCCAGCCGCTGCGTCGTCTAGTGCTTCTAGTTCACCCTCTTCTAATAACGAAAGTGTAGAAGTATTATTTTGTGCAACTAAAATAGAGAATTCATGATCATGCTCATCTGCTTCACTAGTGTCGTCGCTACTGCTACTACTGCTTCCGCCACAGGCAGTAAGGGCAAGGGCAGTGATACTTATCCAAAGTAAGTTTTGATTATATTTTTTCATTTTCTAGTTCTCTATTCTTAAATTTAAATACAGTAACGCCCCACTGATAACAACGGATATACATAGGGCGATACGATGCAGCACAATTTAATGTGTGCAGACAAAAAATAGGCTCAGCTTAAGCTGCACCTTTGATTAAATGATGTGTAAGTAAAAATCAAACGTAGGCTGGAGGCGCGCGTGCTTTCTGATTTCCAAGCTGGGGTAATACTAAGACAATGGGGCGGTAAGACTGCTCTTCTATAAACTGCTTGCTACAGATAGACAGGGTAGAGGTTTCAAGCAATGCTGAACTGCCATCCAATACAAATACAGGACACTCAATAGTGTGGTGGTGATCCACCAATTGATCATGCACAAGTTGCAAACTACCGCTGATCACTATGACTAAAGATAGCAGTAGAGTTATAAAGCGATTAGGCTTACATGATGATTTAGGATATGGAACGTTCATTACGGCCTTATATCTGGGAATAATAATTAACGTATCTAAATAGCTCGCTGAGTTCCTGTACATTTATGGTATTACCCCCCCCCCCCGTAATTATTGATAGAAATAAGTTTTAATGATTAGCCGTACTATCATAATTTATGGGTCGACTTTACATGAATCGGGTATTTAACACGTAAGTTCAACCGGTGGATGTTTTCATTTAAAGCTTTAATTATTCCCAAGCAGGAAAAGGGTCATCCAACAGTAGCCAAGCGTCTTTTCCTTGTAGAAGCTCTTCTTCGCTCAGTAGGCAATCATTCAATGATTTCCTCATCACATTTTCATCGAGGTGCTGCCCAATAAAAACAAGCTCTTGGCGCATATCGCCAAAGGGTTCCTGCCATTTAGATTTGATAAAAGATTGTGACTCTTCATCTTGTGGCCATTCATCTACAGGAACTGCTTTCCAGAACATACCGGCAGGTCCATGGTGAGCAATCCCGCCAGCTTGATGCCAATGACCTGCAACTTGAGGTCGACTTGCTAACCAGAAATACCCTTTTGAACGAATTAACTTACCTTGAGGCCAGTCTTGATAAAGAAAATCAAAGAATTTTTGAGGATGGAAAGGACGTCTAGCTTGATAGCTAAAACTGTTGATGCCGTACTCTTCTGTTTCAGGCACGTGCTCGCCACGCATCTCTTTCAACCAGCCAGGATCTTGTTTTGCACGATCAAAGCTAAAGGCGTGAGTATTTAAAATGCTCTCTAATGGGACGTGGCCGTTGTGTGAGATGATTTGTTCAGCCGCTGGGTTCAAGCTGGCTAAAATCGCTTTTAACTCAGCTAACTGATCACTACTTATTAAGTCAGATTTGCTGATGATTAATTTATCGCAGAACTCTATTTGATCGACCAAAAGGTCAGCTACGTTGCGGTGATCATCTTCGCCTAACGATTCATCTGTTTCTAGCAACTGTCGCGCTTCATTAAAATCGCGTAAAAAATTGAAGGCATCGACAACGGTGACCATAGTATCGAGGCGGACTATGTTGGTTAGACTAACGCCTTCTTCATCTTCAAAAGTAAATGTTTCGGCCACAGGCAAAGGCTCTGAAATTCCGGTAGATTCAATGACTAGGTAGTCAAATCGGCCTTCCTTTGCCATTTTTGTGACTTCTTCTAAAAGATCTTCCCGTAAGGTGCAGCAGATGCAGCCATTGCTCATTTCTACGAGTTTTTCTTCTGTGCGACTTAGAGTGACTGAGTTTTTTATCTGTGTTGCATCGATATTAATGTCACTCATATCATTAACGATAACAGCGATGCGACGATTTTCACGGTTTTGGAGAATATGATTGAGTAGGGTCGTTTTTCCAGCGCCTAAAAAACCAGATAAGACGGTAACAGGTAAGCGATTATCTTGTTGTTGCATGTCAATTCCTTAATAATGTTTAGTTATGTTATAATGTAACATTTAAGGAATCAAGAAAAAGATACCATTGCCTTGTGGTAATGTTTGTTTTGGATAGATTAAGTGTTCTGGGGGCTATGGAGGTGAGTGTGCTGGAATTGACGTTACGATAGATTTTTATTCTTATTAGTGTGAGGCTGAAAATTTGTGTACTTAGCAATGGCGTTGAATAGCGTCTCTCGTTTTATTGGTTTAGCCATTACTTCATTCATGCCGGCCTCTATACAAGCCTTTATATCTTCTTCCATGACACTCGCTGTTAAGCCTAATATTGGAATCTTTGTGTAATTGATCGTTTTTCGTAAAATTCTTGTTGCCTCGAGTCCATCAAGAACTGGCATGTGCCAGTCCATCAAGATAATGTCAAAAAAATTATGCTGACAAACATCTAAGGCTTGTTGTCCATCGTTTACAAGCGTTATAGAAACACCTGGTTGAATTAATATCTTTTTCAAAACAATTTGATTAATCGGATTATCTTCAACAATAAGAACATGTATTTGTTTCGATATTTTAGCCTGAGACGTTTGCTTTAATTCTTTTACTTCAGTTGCTGCTTCATAAATTATTGTGAACTGGCATTCACTTCCGACGCCGACGCGGCTGGTTAATTTTATTTCGCCTTGCATCAGCTGGACTAGCTCTTTGCTTATGACTAATCCAAGACCATTCCCTTCAAACTGGCGTGTGGCAGAATCGTCTATTTGGCTAAAAGGTTTGAAAAGTTTTTCTTGATCAGATTCTAAAATACCAATCCCCGTATCTATCACAGAAAACTGCAGCTGTTGGAGAGTATCGTTATGCTTGAGAGAAATTGAAATCCTTCCTTCACACGTGAATTTAATCGCGTTGTTCACAATATTTAAAAGCACTTGTTTTATTCGATCAGGATCGCCTTTAATTAATAACGGAACTTTTTTATCAATATCAATATCTAGTTTTATGCCTTTTACAGTGGCACTGTTTGAAACAATTCTAATAACAGCGTTTACTAACTCCGTGGGTGAAAAATTTCTGTTTTGTAATGAGATTTTACCTCGCCCAATTTTTGCATACAGTAAAATATCACTTGTTTGCTTTGATAATGCTTCTGTTGAACTTTCAATAATATTGAGTAATTCAATCTTTTCCTTTTCATCTTCAACTTCTTTTAACAGTTCGACGGCGCATTGAATGCCATTTAATGGCGTTCGCATTTCATGGCTCATGTTAGCTAGAAAAGTGGTTTTGACTTGGTTGGCTTTTTCGGCTTCTTTGGCTGAAAATTCAGCCGCCTTTTTGGCGTTGGTTAGTTCTGTAATATTACGAGATATACCAAAAATGTATTCAGTATCACCTTGCTCGTTATTAATAGGCGATAGCATGGTGCTCCAGTGGCGCATGCTGCCGTCACCACTTGTAAAGGCCTCGCTTTCTTCATATTGGATAGGGGCTTGCTGTTGCGTACAGCGTTCATAATTGGGCACGACAAAATTATAGATATCGCTAGGAAGGACTTCTCTTAAGGGCTTATTAAAATGTTCTAATGCTTCAATGCTGACAGCTTCCTGCTGAGCTTCGTTTGTGCTTATTATATAAAAGTCATTATCTATAACTTTTAAAATAAACATATTATCCAATGATTTTTTCCAGAGCTGAGCGAATAGGCGGTTCTCTAGCTTGTTTCTGTTTTTTACATCCATGTACTACCCATTTAATATTTCGAGGTTTGTATACCCATTAATTATAATTTTATCATCCGGGAAGGCAGTTAATATTTGTTGAATGTCTATTTGAAATAAAGATTCAATGGCTGGATTTCTCATTTTACTAGAACACGCAGTACCCCATATTGTACAGTGTTGACCCTGAGAAATATCGGCCGTAGATAAGGGCGTTCCAGAAGAAAAGTGGCCATTTTTTTTAGATAAAAGTAGGTTAATACAATCTGGTGCGATGGCGAGAGCTTTTCCTTCTACCGGGCTCCAAGCCAAGAAACTTTCATTTTTATAATAGATCCATACTTCTTTGTCATTTTTCGACAAGGTTATATCAGAATTAATAGCTTGGTGTTGAATTAATAGGACGTCTTTATTGAGCCGAGCAATATTTAAGTGACTTGAGCTAGTAAGTTGATAAAAATAATCTTTATCCATTTAAAGTCCATTTCTTTTTAATTCTGACAGTATTAGTTATAAAACATAATTTGGGATGTTGCCAGTTAAATGAATTTTACATTTTTAGAGAACGTAAGTTATTTAATCAAGGTTGTTGCAGGTTGTTATTCATTGTGGGCATGAAGATACTGGAAAGAATTAGATATTCTGTGTGGGGAGAGAAGATTTTCTTTATTTTTTATTAGAAGCTAGGCTTGCTTAAGTGGCTAGCCTAGCTTCTAACGTTATCTGTTTATATTAAGCTTTGGGTGGATGAGTCGCACGCCAATGATCGGCGATATCAATACGACGAGTAACCCAAACATCTTCATGGCTTTTTACATAATCTAAAAAACGAGCCAATGCAGCTGCACGGCCAGGTCTTCCTACTAAGCGACAATGCAAACCAATACTTAACATTTTAGGTGCCGCTGGGTATTTTTCAGTTCCAGTTCCTTCCGCGTACAGCACATCAAACGAATCTTTTAGGTAGCTAAAGAACTGATCGCCACAATTAAAACCTTGATTGGTAGCAAAGCGCATGTCGTTGCTATCAAGGGTGTAAGGAATAACAAGGTGCGGCTGTTCGTAGTCGTAATTCCAGTAAGGCAGATCATCAGCGTATGAATCTGCATCATAAGCAAAGCCGCCAGCTTCGGCCACTAGGTCGCGAGTATTTGGACTCATGCGGCCGGTGTACCAACCTTGTGGACGTTTGCCCGTGACTTCAGTATGAATGCGAATGGCTTCGGCCATATGTTCACGCTCAACTTCTTTATCAACATATTGATAATCGATCCACTTGAGGCCGTGCGAGGCGATTTCCCAATCAGCAGCGTTCATAGCGGCCACGATTTCAGGGTTACGTTGTAACGCGGTCGCGACGCCATAAACGGTCACTGGCATATTACGTTCGGTGAACATACGGTGTAAGCGCCAGAAGCCTGCGCGGGCGCCGTATTCGTAAATGGACTCCATATTCATATTACGCACGCCTTCAAGGGCGGGCGCGCCGACGATTTCAGATAAGAATGCTTCCGAGGCCTTGTCGCCATGCAAAATACAGTTTTCACCACCTTCTTCGTAGTTGATCACAAACTGTAGGGCTACTTTGGCTTTATTAGGCCATTTAGGGTCTAGGCTATGCTGGCCGTAGCCCAGCATGTCGCGTGGGTAAGTCATAAGAATTCTCTGAAGTGCTATAAAAATGAGAGGTAGGGATAATGACTGAAGTATAGATGAAATGCACCGTTCTTAAAACTTGACTAATGTGATGGTTTTTTGTTTGGAGGGAGGTTTCTTGTCTTGTAGTGGATAGTCTTGTTAGTATGCGACAAACTTTAAAAGGATTTTGGTTTGTCTTCTCTATTATCTATACATTTTCGTCCCCTTGGTTTTATATCTCAGCAAGTGATTAATATCAGCTTTGCTTCTTTATTTATGTTCTCAAATACAGCCTCTGCAGATAACTTTTGTGATGATCATACGCAAACAGAAGCACAGTTTGCTGATTATGCTTTCGTGGCTGATTGGGGGATTAAGGTAAATCGACTATATGTTTCAGAGCAGTTTCCATACGCTGAAGTTAATCAAAGGCCGGAAATTGAATATGAATATGATCAGCGCATTGTTTATGATGAAAATCCTGTTTCAATTTCACAGTTCTGGCAGGGTTGTGAATCTTTTATTGGACGCCAAGAAGAGTGTGAATCTGATAATGCTTTTTCTTTAATTATAATGCCTGATCATTTAAACGCTGCTCTTGAATCACAGGCTAGCCCTATAAATAGCGGCCCTGAAAAATTGATGAAATTTAGTGAGCCTAGCTGGGAAGTATCCGATCATCCAGTTGCAAACAATATGTTCAACATATCGATGACTAGGGATGAAGTAGAGGCGTTAGGCGATTTCAAGCAGTTAAGCTTTAGACAAGCATTTCGTATTACTTTCGATGCTAATCATTATTCTCCTGATCTAGAGTTTGAACACATTCAAATACCTAATCGATTTAAAGCTAAAATGGGACTATTTATTAATACGAAAGTTATTGTAAAAAGTGCATATATATCGGATGGGGTTGTTGAACAGGATTATACTCCGACTCGTATTTATATCGACGATAGTGCTGTTTGCTTCGAAGAATATTGTGACTTCGAAAATTTAGCTTATGACCACTTTTCTAAAAAAGAGGTGCATGAAATATTTTCAGAACATGAAAAATATGAAGATCCTGAGAAAGTTTACGGATGTTTTAACGCCGATATTTTAATGGGGGCTTATACTGTGGGGGAGTATGGATCTATGGATGCAGAAAAAAAGGTTATTCTACATTATGAAATTCAAACCTCCGTTATTAATACTAAGCAAGTAGATAATTTTAACCCAATGGATTATTTGGATAGAGATCTCACTCTTCCAAAAGAGAAAAGTCAGGGCAAAGGCAGTCTTAATTACTTTCTGTTTTTCTTACTGATACTTGCAATAAGGTTTCGCCTGATAGGAGTGAGAAACTGTTAAGGGTTTGCAATCTTAAAATACTGAGTTATGATGAATGTATGAAAACATTAAACGCTGTGACTAAACTGACATTACTTACTCGCTCTGCTTCAAGCAGCGATATGTCTGTTCCTGCGTCTAAAATGTATTGGTGCTTTACCGAGTTTTTCTGGGGCTATTATAGCTTCAAGCTGGGTCGCACTTGAACTTCGTTTTATAGAATTCAATAAGCAGCCCGGCTAATCAGCCGACTGCTTACAGAACCCCGATTAGCAGTTAGCTGGTCGGGGTTTTTTTTTGCTCGATTTTGGTACTTTAATAAAATCGTAATAAAGAGAGGGGGATATTAAATTTAGGAGCAGATCATGAATAACAATGCACAAACATTGGTAACAGAACTTAAGTCCACGACGATTACTACCAATAATCAATTAGCGGCGGTACGACCTTTACCGACGCCGCGTCAGTTGAAGCAAGCCTTGCCATTGAGTGAAGCATTACAGCGGCAAGTCGATCAACAGCGTCAACAAATACGTCAGTTGTTGCAAGGAGAGGATGATCGTTTATTGATTATCACTGGCCCTTGCTCTCTACATGATCCTGTAGCGGTATTAGAATACGGCCAGCGTTTAGTAGCCTTAAACGAGCAGCTTTCTGATCGCTTATTAATCGTGATGCGTGCGTACGTCGAGAAGCCAAGAACGACGACGGGCTGGAAGGGTCTTGCTTACGATCCTGATCGCAATGGTGCTGGGGATATTAAAAAGGGTTTAGAAGTTTCGCGCAGCTTGTTATTGCAGTTGGTGGAAATGGGTTTACCGCTCGCGACGGAGGCACTTAATCCGATGACGATGAGCTACTTAGAAGATTTGATCAGCTGGACTGCGATTGGTGCTCGCACTGCGGAGTCGCAAATTCATCGTGAAATGATCAGTCATTTATCGATGCCTGTGGGGATTAAAAACGGCACTGATGGCTCAGTAGATACCGCCGTTAATGCAATGATTTCGGCCAGTCGCAGTCACCACTGTTTGGGCACAGATGTCGATGGCAATATCGCTATGCTGGATACTCCTGGAAACTCGGATACTCATGTGGTTTTACGGGGTGGGCGAAATCTCACGAATTACGACGATATCAGCATTCAAAATGCGGTTGCTCAGCTTGATAAGGCAAAAACGGATAATCAATTACATGCAAAGGTCATTGTTGATTGCAGTCATGATAATGCGCAAAAGCAGCATGATCGTCAGTTGGATATTGCACTTCAAGTAGTACAGCAGCGTATAGCAGGCAATAACGCGATCAGTGGGTTAATGATTGAAAGCTTCATTAATATGGGCAATCAAGGAATGAAGGGGCCGAATAATCAAGGCCTTGATTATGGCGTATCGATCACTGATCCTTGTATTAGCTGGAATCAAACCGAGATGTTATTAACCAATATTCATCAATTATTGTCGTGATGATCGCTTGTCCGAAAAGTATTTCAATATGGCTCAACACAGGCTGGATAAGGGCCTGTGAGATTGAGCGGCATGTCGCACTCATGTTGCACTATTGAGAGAGGGAAGTATGTCATCGAGAGTAGAGTGAGGATATGAGGTTGGTAATCTATCAACCTCATATTTAGCTATCGAGATCGGCTTTGCAAAATGTTATTCTAGCGCCATTAATAACAACAATTGGTAGGAAATCTTGTGAAAAATATTGTCGTTTATATGGGTATTGGTCTTATTCGCCTTGTCTCTTTTTTACCATTACCCGCTGCGCATGCGTTAGGTCGCGTTATGGGGAAGTTATTATGGTTTACCGATAATGCCCGTATTGCAAAAATTAATTTACGCATTAGTTATCCTGATCTTAATGATGCTGAAATAGAATCATTGGCTCGTGAAAGTTTGATTGCATTGGGAAAAACCTATGCTGAAATGGGCATGTCGTGGATGTGGCCTATTCCTAAAGTACAAAAATTAATTACACAAGTTGAGGGATTAGAACATCTCGAAAAGGCGTTATCAGATAAGCAGGGCATCATTTTAATCGCCCCTCATTTAGGCAACTGGGAAGTATTGAACCACTTTTTCCGTCAGCATTTATTTATGACCGTGATGTATAAGCCCGCGAAAATACCAGCATTAGATAATTTCATCTTTAGTACACGTAAGCGAGTTGATGTCGGTTTGGTGCCTGCGGATCGTAGTGGGGTAGAGTCGTTATATCAGCTATTGAATGATAAGGGTGTGGTGGCTGTTCTTCCAGACCAAGAACCTGGATTAAAGAGTGGTGTATTTGCGCCTTTCTTTGGTCAAACAGCATTAACCGGTAAGTTAATTGGTGAGTTAGCCAATAATACTTCGGCATTTTTGTTGTGCTGCTATGCCAAGCGATTGGAGAATGGTAATTATGGGGTGGTATTGAAGCCAGCGCATGACGACATTCGCAATAGCGATGAAGTCGCCGCCGCTACTGCACTGAATGCTAGTATTGAAGAGTGCATTAACGATTGCCCTGAGCAATACCAATGGAATTACAAGCGTTTCCGACGTCAGCCAGAAGGGCGATCGAACTTCTATAAAAAGTAGAACGGTTTACGTCTGTTACTGTATTCTTAATTCAATTTATATTATTTACACCAGCGCTTTTAGGCGCTGGTTTTGTTTGTAGTGTCTAAGGACGCTAAGGTAACCCATTATGTCTTTTTCCTCGTTAAATCTAGATGATCGTTTATTATCAGGTCTCATTACTGCGGGTTATGAAACCGCGACCCCTATTCAGATGGCAGCTATTCCTGCTCTATTATCAGGCAAGGATGTCATGGCTGGAGCACAAACAGGAACGGGTAAAACCGCGGCGTTTGCTTTGCCTATCTTGCATCAATTATTAGCCATTCGTGAACAAAACCCATTGGCCTCAGACGAAATTCAACCATTACGTGCTTTGGTATTGGTACCGACTCGCGAGCTGGCTCAGCAAGTTTATAAGAGCTTTGTTAAATACGGGGATGATTCGGGTTTAACCAGCGCAATTGCTTATGGTGGTGTGAGTATAAATTCACAAGTTAACGCGTTAACAGAAGGTGTTGATATTCTTGTGGCGACACCTGGGCGCTTATTAGACTTGATGCATAAAGGAGCTGTGAGCTTATCGAAGTTACAGTTTTTAGTGTTTGATGAAGCCGATCGTATGTTGGATATGGGCTTTATTATTGATATTCAGCGCATTCTAAAACATGTGCCGAGAGATCGACAGACCATGCTATTTTCGGCTACGTTTAATGAAGAAATTTTTACCTTAAGTAAAAATATTCTTAAGGATCCTGAGCTGATCGAAGTGGATGCACGAAATACGACGGCCTCTAAAGTCGAACAAATGGTTTATGTTGTTGATGAAGATAAAAAGCGCGAATTAACTTCGTTTATGATTGGCTCGAAGAATTGGAAGCAGGTTTTAATTTTTGTACGTACCAGAGAAGGCGCCGATGAGCTGGCGAAAGAAATGTGCAAGGATGGCATTAAGACCCAGTCGATTCATGGGGATAAGTCACAAGGTGCTCGTGAACGAGCATTAGAAGAATTCAAAGAAGGTAAGGTGCGGGCTTTAGTGGCAACGGATGTTGCAGCTCGAGGATTGGATATCCAGCAATTACAGTATGTGATCAATTATGAATTACCTTACATCGCTGAAGATTATATTCACCGTATTGGTCGTACGGGTCGTGCAGGGTCAGAAGGTTTAGCCGTTTCTTTAATGAGTATGGGCGAAGAATACCTGTTAGAGGAAATTGAAGCGGTATTAGACGATCGAGTTCCACAATCTTGGTATCCAGGGTATGAGCCTGATTTAACCAAGCCGGTGCCAAAGAATAAAAAAAATTCTCGCAGTGCGCAGAAAGGGCGTCAGAAAGATCGTGCTTATGGTACTAAAACGGGTAATCGATCCAGTGCTAATAAAGGTGCTAATAACCGTTCAGGCGGTCGTAATAAACGAAGCTAGTCACCTTTACTAACCGCTTTTACTATTAGTTTTTATTGATCACTTATCAGAGCTGCGTATACTGCGCGGCTTGTTTCTACTTTGCTTTATATTTGGTATTAAATGTCTACTGCTTTTTCTCGTCGCTTTCAGCTGGTTGTTGATCAACTCGCGAAAGGTAATAAAAAACACTTTGCTGAGCTCACCGGCAAATCAGCTTCTCATATTTATAAAATTTGTCGTGGTATGAGTCGACCTTCCATGGCGTACTTACAAGAATTGTATAATGAGTACAAAGTTGACTTAACGTGGTTATTGACCGGTGAGCATAGTGAAGGTGCTCAAGTTGCAGGAACACCCAAAAATAGCGATTTAGTATTTGCACCTATGTTCGATGTACAGGCTTCTGCGGGAATGGGGAGTGATGTTGTTGCTGAAGACGTAGAAGACTACTTTGCGTTTAATAAGTCTTTTTTGTCACGTCAGCTAAATGTTTCTGGCGATGAGCTCGTATTTGTAACAATCAGTGGCGACAGTATGTTGCCGACCTTGCACGATGGTGATCGTGTGCTGGTGGATATGTCGCAAAAATTAGTCAATCACGAAGGATTGTATTTATTACAAAGTGAAAGTGGCTTAATGGCGAAACGATTGAGTGATCATCAAGGATCATTAAGAGTCGTGAGCGATAATCCAGAGTTCGAAAACCGAACGATAGAAGCGTCTGCTAGAGACGCAAATCCTATCGCCGGTAAAATAGTTTGGTGCGCAAGGATTGTTTAAATCCGCATTTTATTATTGAGGTAGAGGACCGAATGCTTGCTCTAGTAAAGCGTGCAGACTTTCATCTGAAGTTTCTGTGCCATTATCAAAGCGGGCTTTAATACGTGAATTACCTGGAGTTCGATCAAGAATTAGTGCCACAGGATACAATCTAGCATCAAAAGGTGATGGTAGTGTTAGTATTTTTGTACCATGTCCGAACCACGTCGCTTCAACTCGAATGCCTTCAAGATTGGTATTATGTAGCAAGCGCAAGATAAGTTCTTTACCTAAATATCTTCCGTTTGCAATATCGACAACCTTTTTGGCTGTAACATTGATGAGTTCAGCATTGCCACTTAATAATTCTAAGCCTTGTGTTTGCTCAATATTATTAATATTCGACGTACTGTCCATAACAAAAACTTTGTAACTGAAATTAATACCATCAAAATCTTCAGCGCCGGATAATTCTACGAGTACTTTTTTGAAAACCCAAGGACTTGTAACGACAGTGCGATAGGTATTTGGAGTGCCATTTACTTTGGTAAGGTTTGTGGCTGTTAAGTTATTTGCATTAGGGAATTCAAATTCAACTTTATTTATCTCAACAGTTGCTAATGGGCTATTAGGCGTTGCTGTTTGATTGATCTCAATTTTTATTTGATCGAGGTCGTTTAAGTTTAAATTAGGATAAATGTTACTGCTATATGAGTTTATATTGCTGGCTTCAAGTGATTTTAGTTCAGCTTGAGACATAGTGCTCACAACAATTAGAGCTGCTATCGAAAAAAAACGTTTAAATTTCATTTCTAATATTCCTTTATTTAGACGCAAGAGTTGCAGCGCTATGTTAACAGTTAATTGGCAATAAACCATTTCGAAGAAAGTACTAGTTTCATAAATAAAAAACATGACTAAAAACGTAGGGCACTAATGTACCAAGTTAAAATTTATAGATTTATACCTCGAACTGCTGCATTTGTTGATCAAGCTCTGCACTATCGTTTCCAACCTCATTAGCAATGTTCGACATACTTTGTGATTTAGTTAATAAAGTTGTGGAAGCATCGTCAACAGCCTGGATGTTGTGAGCAATTTCATTAGCCGCTCCTGCTTGCTGAACACCAGCCGTTGCCACTTGTTCAATAAGGCTGCTCACTTCGTTAATTGAATTCTCGATACTACTGAGAATTTCACCTGTTTTTGTAGCTTCCGTTTCACTTTGAGATGCTTGATCGCATGATGTAGCCATCGCTAATACGGCTTTTTCTGCAACCTGCTGCAAGTTTGAAATAGTATTTTCAATTTCGTTGGTTGATTCTTGAGTACGAGTAGCCAGTGTGCGAACTTCGTCAGCGACGACAGCAAAGCCTCGTCCTTGCTCACCGGCTCTGGCGGCTTCAATAGCAGCGTTCAAAGCAAGTAAATTAGTTTGTTCTGCAATCGCTTTAATAACGTCAATAACAGTGCTAATAGAAGCGGCTTGTTGTGCGACTTCACCTATTTCATCACCGGCGGAACGTACATTATTGGCGAGTGTGCGAATTACTTCTGCTGACGAGTGAGAGTGGGTGGCCCCTAATGATGCCTGCTGTTGAGACTCATGCATTTTGGTAGCAGCATGATCACAGTGAGAAGACACTTCTTCTGCGGTTTGAGCGAGTTCGCTTGCAGCGGTAGAAATAAGTGCGACACGATTTTTTTGGTCTTCACCGAGTTGATTAACTTCTGCTGATACATTGGATAAAGTATTAGATGAGTGCGATAACGTATCAGAATGAGTACGTACTTTTGATACAACGATCCTTAATTTTGAGAAAGATGCCTTGAGTGCATTAATGGTATTGCCAAGCTCATCTTTACTATCAGAATGATACTCTTGGTTTAATCGACCCTCTTCTAAATCTGCGGCCATGCTTTGTGTAATACGGGCGTTATAATCAACAGTGATCTTTAAACAAATAAATAAATAACAACTAATCAAGAAAAGTAGAAAGAAGGATCCAAGAGATAAAATCATCGACTGGACCATTTTTTCTTCATTTTTACGAAGTTCGTTCTGGTAAATATTGTTAATAGCTTGATACAGTCTAGTGGCTTGCACGATGGCATCGGTTCCAGCTGAGAAATAATCCTTACCTGAAATGGTTGGGGAGTCGGGTTCTAATAGTTGTTTAGAGCTGATTTGGACGAACTTTTGTATACTCTCTTGAGACTGTTTTAATTCATTAGGAATATACGATAAAGAAATTTCTTTTAGAATTGAAAACTCATATTCAATCTCGGCAGCCGTATTGGTCACTTCGTTAGCAAGGGTACTTGCCAAAATAAATGATTGTGAATTAAACGTTCCTTTAGTGGCTGCACCCGCTCCAATCCCTCGCAACTGTCCTAGTTGTTCTTGCAGTTGTGAAATGCTAAATACCGTTATTTCCATGAGTTTATGGGTTGCTATGTTTAAATCCAGAGTTAAGCCTGATTGAGTCGCGATATCGCGTATCAAATTATCGGTTTGTTTAACCCACGCACTGTGTTGCATAAAAACTTTTGAAGGTGATTCATTTTTGATGCTTTCGAATTTTAATTTATTCCAGCCTTTCTTGAGCTGATTGAATGCTTGACGACTATTGTCTGAGTAAAACGGGCTATTAATTTCAATTTGGACTACATCAAAAGCTTTCACCATATCCTGTTCTAAGGAACGAATGGTTGTATTTAGTTGAGTGTTTCCAGAAAACCATTGTGCAGAGTTTCCTCTGTGTTTGGCTGCTAATATTCTTAAAGGCTTTAATTTATTAACGGTTTCAATACCAATTATCTTATTGGAAATTAACTCAATTCTATTGCTGTTTTCTTTATAGATAATGACAGAAGCATATAAGATAGGCAGGAACAGAGTAAATAAAATAATCTGAAATTTTCGAGTAAATGAGAGTTTGTTGAGAAATTTTATGCCTATTGAATACACGGTAGCTGCCTATTATTTACTGATTAATACAGTATAGGCATGATTTTATGGTTTGTAGGAGTAATTACAGTCGCTACTTGTTGGTCTACTTTGTTCATCAGATTTACTGATTAGAGTAAGAGTCAGCCAACCCGAGTATTGAGCTAAAGTACGACGGTTATGTCAGGACAACTAATCGACGCAAGAAATGGTTAAGAGAGAATCCGGCGGCACTAGAAACTTGTTTGAGTTTTTCTTCTTGAATAATCGGCTCATTAATATCGACCTTGCCTGCATAGATGACCCAGTTACCACCACCGGTATCACACATATAAATCTGATCAAAACACTGTTGAAGTGTCGCGACTAGCTGGGCTTCTACTTTATGATCGAGCCAGTAATTGAGGACTAACCAGCCATTTTGATTCAGCTTTTCATAGCTGGCTTCAATGAATTGTTGTGATAGCTGTTGCTGATCAATCCCATCCGCTAAATACATGTCGGCAATTATAAGGTCTGTATTATTGCTGTCGGTATCTAGCAAGTATTGAAAGCCATCACCAATGTGCAGTTTTATTTGATCATTTTTAGGTAATTGAAAATATTTATAAGCTAAGCGAGCGACTTCACGCCTTAGTTCAACGCCTTGTATCTGGCAGTCGGGCAACATATGGTGAAGTGTGGTTAATAAACAGCCTCCTCCCGTGCCAATAACTGTAATGTGTTTTGGCGTTACCATTAATAACGCTAATAAAATTGCACGGGTGTATTCATGTTGTAGTAGGTGAGGTTGATGAATCAGTTGGCAGCTTTGCTCATCATCGGTGCCAAATGCTAGGTAGCGCTTATGGCCGTCGTCCATTACTTGAATTGGTCCTAACTCATCATAGCTGCGGTGTATCTCTTTAGCAGAAGCTTTCATGGCTGATTACTACGTATATTATCGTGATTTATTGCAAGACTGTTTTTTTGATGGCGTTCTTGATAGTTGTTTTCGAAGGTTTCCAATCCCATCGCTTGAATTTGAAATTCAATCATTTTATTGAAAGCTCCAAGTATCGGATCAAATGAGGTATTGCCGTGTAGTTGATTCAGTACTGCTACGGCAGCTTCTATTGTTGACAGCCCATCTTCACGGGGGGACTTTCGAATCAGGTATTGGCTGGCTTTGGTATTATCAATGGAGAAGCTGGGGAGCTCCGATAACCAGGGATTAAGGTGAATCATTCGGGCCACTTTACGCCATGTACCATCTAATAAAATCAAATGCTTAAAATCATACTCAATCGCTTGCTGTTGGTTGAGGCTATTTTTTTGTGGAAAAACTAATAGGCTTGTTGCTTGCCAATCTTCTCCTAATAGCTCAACAGGATCGAATATCTCGCCAACCATTCGTTTGGCATTCAAAATCGATTTTTCCAATAGAGGAGTCGACGATAAGGCGTGCTTCGCTTCTTTTGGATCTTGCAAAATGATCAGTTGATAACCACAAGTCATTTGCACTATCTCATTGCACAAGCAGGTTTTTATGGGCCGCTCGCAATGAGGGCAAAGGCGTCGTTTAGACATAAAAAGATTAACAGAGTCCTAAAGGAAGTAGACGTTAAATAATAGCTGAATTCAGTGGTAGAGAGAATAAAAGTCCATTAGCCGTTAGGCTAATGGTGGTATCAATACGATACGAGTAGGACCCATCCATAGGCGATGATACACAATGTATTGCAGCACAGTCTAAAACTGCAATAAGAGCTCTAGACTAGCGGCTTGAGCGCAAAGATGGGTACGGTAAGGGTAAAGCTATGTCAGCTAGTCAATAAATACCAAGCTTAGCCAAGGCACATAGGTAATCAGTAATACAGTCGTAAGCAATATAAAGAAGAAAGGAATCGTTGCTCGGTACAGTTCAGTGACTGGACGTTGAAAGCGGAAGCTCGCAATGAACAAGTTCATGCCTACTGGCGGAGTAAAATAACCGAGCTGCATGTTGGCTAAGAATAAAATACCTAAATGAACAGGGTGAATACCAAATTGAATAGCGATGGGTAAAATGATGGGCACCATGATGACGATGGCTGAAAAGATATCGAGCATCATTCCTAATACTAATAAAAACAAGAACAGAAGGAATAAGAAGGTCAATTGGCTATCAATGTGTTCACTGATAAAGTCAAAAATAGCGGTTGGAATTCCAGCATCAATCATATAATTAGTAGAAGCTAATGATACGGCTAAAATCACCATGATGGCACCAACTAACTTCATGGAATCGCGCATAACAATGGGTAGTCTACGTAAGCTAATCTCTTTGCGAATAACCACAGAAACTAATAAAACGTAAAACGCAGTAATCGCCGCCGCTTCCGATACGGCAATAAAGCCGCCATAAATACCGCCTAATACAATAATAGGAAGCGGTGCTTCCCAGGCCGTATCTTTAATCGCCGCAATGGCTTCTTTTGCATCAAATTTTGTTTTGTTCGCTAATGCCGCAGGATCTCTAGGCTGTATGGCACTGTATATAGAGAGAGCAACCAACATCAAGGTGCCTGGAATGATGCCCGCTAGAAATAAATCATCAATGCTAACGGGAATATCTAATGCCAGTTGCTGAGCGACAACGCCATAAAGAATTAAGGGTAAAGAAGGCGCAAATAATAAGCCCAGGCTACCTGAGGTGGTAATTAATCCGAGGTTGAAGTTGGTGCTATAACCTGCTTTTTTCAATGCTGGGTAGAGTAAAGCGCCAAGGGCAACAATGGTCACGCCTGATGCGCCTGTAAAAGCAGTAAACAAAGCACAAGCGATTAAGGCGACAATGGCCAAGCCACCGGGCATCCAACCTAATAGGGCATCTGTAATACGTACCAAGCGTTGTGGCGCTTTACTTTCGCCGAGTAAATAACCGGCAAAGGTGAATAACGGAATGGCCGTTAAAACGGGCATTTCAGTTAAACGATAAATTTCAATGGCGACTACTGAAAGATTAATATCTTGCTGAAAAAATCCCCACAATGCACTGGCGGCGATCACGGCAAATAATGGCGCACCCATAAGTGCTAGTAATATAAATAAAGCAGAAATTAAGATAGCCATTATGCATTTTCCCCTTTTAGGGCGGGGTTGGGCTGGTAATCTTTAATACGTAAGAATCCAAGAGTATGTAAAAAGAAGCGAATAGCCATCAATGAAAAAGTGAATGGAATAATTAACTGCAATGGCCAAGCAGGCACTTGAGCAAACGCGATGTCGTCATATTCTATTGATTGCTGAATAAATTCAATACCGTAAAAAGCGACAATGCTGCAAACGATGGCGGCAAATAAGCTGCCACTGATACCGCATATTTTTTTACCAAAAGGGCCAACGAAGCGGCTGAGAACATCAATCGCGATATGCTCTTGGCTGCGGCTGGCAAGCAGTGCACCGAGCAAGCCTAGCCATAAGACCAACACTTGTAATACCGGGGGAATCCAAATCAGACTACCGCCAGTCGCTAAACGCATGGCAATGTCGGTGATGGCTAGAAATAGCATCACAAACAGCACCGCCGCTAATAAAAAATCTTCTGCATTATGTAACCAGCGCTGAACGCGCTGGATCTGGATTTTAGGCATGGAGTATTCGCGTTGTCGGTTGAAGGTAGAGACGTATCGTTTATGCTATAGCGTCATATTGTATATCAGAGCTACTTCTGCTCTGATTGTTGACTCTTGCGATATTCTTCTAAGGCGGTTTGCAACTGTTGATAAGTATCCGCTGGGTACGCATCAACTTTCTCTAGATTAATCAGTGCTTTTTTCGCAATCTCACGCCATTCTGTACCAGAAGGCTTATCAAACTGAATACCGTTTTTCTGCAGCGCGGCGCGTGCGCCAATATCACCTTCTTCATTTATAGTGTCTAAACGTTTAAACGCAGCTGCAACAACTTGCTTAACAATGGCTTGGTCGTCGGCGTTAATTTTCTTAAACGCTTTTTGATCGACTACCAACATCCCCATGATTAATAACAGTGGCTCATCGGCAAGATGTTGAATCTTAGTATGCCATTGCAAAGCAATCGCGCCCGATGGATTAATGGTTACTGTGTCTAATAAGCCCGTTTGCAGGCCGGTATAAACGTTTGAAATCGGTGATGCGATTGGCTTGATGCCCGCTACAGCGAAAATTTCATTACCAATTAGATCACCTTCTGGTACCCACACTTTTTGTCCTTGAATGTCGGCAGCTTTGGTTAACGCTTTGTTCGACATTAGGTAAGCAAAGCCTCCCTCTGAAAGGCCTAATAGTTGAAAACCATTGTCGGCTAAACCTTCTGCAATAATGGGGTCGAAGGTTTTACGCACGTGGCGAACTTCGGCTAAATTATTAAACGTGAACGGTAGGCTATACAGCTGCACGCCATTATAAATGTGAGCGAGTGCTCCTGCGGAAATAGCGCCACCGTGAAGCTGGCCAGAACGCATTTTACGCAGAACTGTTTTGTCGCTTCCCATCACTCCGCCTGGGTAATATTTGATCTTTACCCGGCCGCCTGTTTTTTGCTTTACTTCTTTTGCCGCGGCTTTCATTTCATTCATCCAGCTGCTGCCGTTAGGTACAACAGTGGCTATCTTTAACGTTGCGGCCATGACCTGGCTGCTAGACAAAGCAATTAAGCTAGTGACAAATAATGTTTTTAAAAAATGCATAGGTTGGGTCTCAAGTTGAAATCAGTCTTATTCAAAATATTCAGCAGATTCTGCTAATAATACTTCAGCTTGTTGTTTGGCAAGTTGATTAATTAAGGTTAAGCCTTCAGCTTTGGGGTCTGCGGCAATAACTTCCATTAATAAACGATCGTGTAATTCTTTTTCGAATAATAAGCGCGCATATTGTTGAGCGTAAAGTACTTTGGCCATTAGGTGGTGACCGTTAGAAGCTCTGATCGCATTTTCGAAATGCATTTTGGCAAGGTCTGGGCGCCCCCCTAAAGACGGTGGTAGCTGAGATTCTAATACGCCCATATACACTTGTGCGGTGCCGTTATCATAATCGGCATCGTAGCGTAGAACCCATTTAAACAAGGTTTTTACTTTAGGCAGTTGTGCGACAGCATCCCAGTCATTGCTATTGGCTTGAATCCAGCTGGCCAAAGAAGACGCGAAGGTGTAAACCAGATTGAGCTCATCTTCATCAAGGTCTTCGAGTTCAATTTTAATATCCTCTACTTGCTGATCGAGTGCGAGACACAAATCTTCTTCGTTTTCACACAAGGCGCGTAATGCATATTCTTTGGCACGATTTGCCATTCTACGAGTTTGTTCTTCGTCATTAGAAAACACACCAGCGTAAGCGCCATAGAGTTTGGCAGCGGGAATCAAGAAGGTTTCATCGTCTGGGTAGGTAGCAACCAGAGCATCGAGCATTAATAAATACGCTGGCGCTGCGGTACGCACTAATTCAGGATCTTCCTGGTTCATCATAGAGCGAGAAAGGTTGGTGGGTAGGTTACCGATTGAGCAGGCTTGTATACTGAAAAAAGCAATAATTAATAATAGTCTGAACATGGGGCATCTAAGCTTAAAAGTGAAGTGTGAATTGTACCCTGATTAAGGGTACATTTTCACTATTCTAATGAAACAGTTAATCTCTTAATTGAGATTACTGAGTTGATCCAATGGGATCGCTTGTAGTAATTCTCCTCCCATCGCAAGATCGATGCCGATACTGCGCAGGATATTCAGCGTATCTTGGTCATTAACTTGCTCCGCAATGGTTTTCTTAGCCATAAAGTGAGCAATTTCATGGATCGATTTCACCATCGCATAATCCGCAGAGCTAGTGACTAGATCCTTGATGAAAGTATGGTCGATTTTGACGTAATTTACCGGCAGTCGTTTGAGGTACTCAAAGGATGATTGCCCAGTACCGAAATCGGACAGGGTAAATTCGCATCCTAAGCTGCGCATTTCATGCATGAAATCTACGGCATCTTCAATATTTTGAATGGCAGAAGTTTCGTTGAGTTCAAAGCAGAACTTATCAACAGGAATATCGTGCTCGCGAGCTTGATCAAAAATAAAGGCTAATAATGAATCATCATTCATAGAATAACCGGATAACTTAATCATGAAGCGATCAATCTTAGCCACGACATCTGGATGAGAGCTCATCCACTTGATCAACTGCTCCAATGTCCAGCGATCAATTAAATACATGCGGCTATAATGTTCAGCGGCTTGTAGATATTCTAACGGCGGTACCTGAATGCCATTTTCATCTTCGATACTGATAATAACTTCATATTGTTTCAGCTTTTTTTCAGCGTCTTGAATGGCAGTAACTGGTAGACATAACAGCTGTAGCTGATCTGTTTCTAAAGCTTGATTCAGCTTGTTCGCCCACGACATAAATTCATCACGTTTAATGCGAGCATGATCGTCTTCGATGTAGCGGTAAACACGACTACCGCCTTTTTCCTTTGCTGATAAACAAGCAGACTCAGCAAAGGTCACTAGATCTATTTCATTGCTGACTTGGTAGCTGAGTTCGGAAACCCCCATGCTGAGGTGAATGCGAAATTTATGCTGACCACTGATAATATCGAGTTGTTCTAATGTTGTTTTCAGTGCACGAGCTTGTTCTTCGCCGTGGCCAAGGTCTGAGTGCTGAAATAAAATTGCAAATTCATTACTGCCCATGCGAGCACAATCATTTTTATTGGTGCTTGTGTCTAATAATACCTTAGCGATTGATTTTAAACATTCATCGCCACCTTCTACACCGTACTCACTATTGATTAACTTAAACTGATCAATATCAATTAGGCATAGCGTATGGGTGAGATTGGAACGATGTGATTTCGCCGCTTCATCTTTTAAGTGACGCATGAAATGTTGACGCGTATTTATATTGGTTAACGCATCGGTATTCGCTTGGGCCGATAAGTCATTATAAATTTGTTTGACTAGCGCATCCAAACTTTGATCAACTGCAGACTCTTCCTGCTCATATAGACGCTTCACGGAGCCATCTTCTAATGCGGCCGCGAGTTGTTCTAGCGTGAAATCAACAACCTTCATGCCGCTATGATTAACACAGGCGAATTTAGAGCCATCTTCAGCCATCCAAACAACGGAAACACTTAAGTCAGACTCGACAATTAACAGCCAATCGCCCACTTGTAAATTGAGTGCTCGGCGTACCCCTTTACCTTCCAGAAGCGGTTTTTCTTCTTTAACTTCAACGGGGACTTCAGTCACCTCTTCAATTTCGCCAATTTCTAAGTGTTGTTCAGCCACTAAATTGATAGCACTATGCCAATGATTATGATCCGGGCGAGCTCCATTAAGCTGGTCTAGTTCATAATGCATTAATTTTATTAAAGGATAAAAGCGCTCTAATAGTTCTTTGCGACCTGCATTGGCAGGGTTAAATAATGAGAGTACTTGGCGGTAGAGCTTTACTGCGCCTCGAAAGCGTTTACTCTCAATGGTTTCACGTAAATAAATGAGTGTTAATAGGGGTTTCCAGCCTTGCTCCAACCATTCTATAACAATCGTGGGAAGCGTTTTGCCGGAGATGTCTTTGCTGATCAGGCGGGCGATTTTTTCGCGGGCTTGGTCCACTCTATGTTCGCCTTCAGCAGCCTGTGCGACACGGTCTGAATTCATCTTTGCTCGTCGTTCTGCTTCGACAAGCATAGTATCAACCCCTACTTGCAGAGACTGGAGTTGGGCTTCAAGTTGTTCAGCGCTGCTATTAGTATCAATCCCCTGCAGCATGGCATTTAATTTTTCACTGACTATCTCTTGGCCTGTGGTGGTCATGCGCCCCAGTTTAGAGATGGCGTTTAAGGCCATTCGACCAGGGTGTTGGGGGTTGAACATCATGCTGGGGTCGTTCAGCATCATCATGGATAAAGGTTGTTCTAGCTGGGCAATAAAAGGCTTGATAAAGTCAGATATTTTCTCGCTGGCAACAAGATTCTGTGTAACATGCTCAAGCGTATCGATCGCTTCACGATTGGCTGCTGGTAGACCAATCTCTTCTGTAGCTAAGGCGTGTTCTAAGTCTTGACGGACGCGGCCTGGCTGAGTTTCTGATTTTGCCCAAAGTTGCTGCAGTGCTGATTGCACCTGGCTATGGTTAGCCGCTGGCATGCTCGGTTGCTGATGCTCAGCATCTTCTGGAGAGTTGCTTATATTGTTTTCAAAGTGTTGATAACGTAACGCTAATAAGCTTTGAATGTTGCTATAAGCCTGTTGTGCTTCTGCTTGATGTTGGCGAAAGGCTTGCATCGAACCTGACGTTTTTGGGGCGTTATAACCGGGGTTTTGATAAGTTTGAGGATCATTCTGTGAGGCGGGGAAAATTTGAGGTTCTGCCTGCTGTTGTAATACTTCGTTTTTAGCGTCAGTCGGGCTCGTCTTATTTGGCTTACTTAGAGTATTATTGGCGATGTTGGTACTAGAACGATTACGAAATACTAAGGGTATATCAACTTGTTTAATAAACTCCTGGTAGGCTATTTTTAATTGTTGACTTGCAACTTGCTGAAAAATTTCAAAAGCAATTTCTCGAATACTTTTTTCAATGTCTAAGGGCTCAATCGCAGACCTGAAAGCCTCGGTAATTACATCAGCACTGAGAGGGTTAAAAGAGTTCTCAGGCTCAGCTTCCGAGATCATATCCAATAGCTGACGCACTTCAAAGGACGCATGACTCAAACTGGACTGCAAATGAGTACTCGCGACTTTAGCGAGTAACCAGTCTTCAAACTCATCTTGTTTGACGAGAGATAAGCTTTGCTTTTGTA
>Ga0209305_1000328_pt1 | contig 35871 bp, 35 predicted proteins | sample COGITO_mtgs_1103_FD_184792 | JGI IMG/M metagenome (GOLD analysis project Ga0209305, IMG submission 184792) | Pelagic marine microbial communities from North Sea - COGITO_mtgs_110321 (SPAdes) (version 2) | ecosystem: Environmental > Aquatic > Marine > Epipelagic ...
GCGATTTGCCCTGCGATGAATCAAGCCATGTGGCGTGATGAAATGACCCAAGCGAATATTCAACGTTTGATTGATATTAAGGGTAAGAAATTCCACAGCTTTGGCCCCGCAGATGGCGAACAAGCCTGTGGCGATGTTGGCCCTGGTCGCATGTTAGAGCCCACGTTAATTGCTGAACAATGCGCCAAACTATTTACCTCAAATTCACTCTCGGGCTTGGATGTTGTCATCACTGCTGGGCCTACTCGCGAAGCCATCGACCCCGTACGCTTTATCAGTAACCACAGTTCAGGAAAAATGGGATATGCCCTAGCCGAAGCCGCGCGTGATGCTGGCGCTAGAGTCACTATAATCAGTGGCCCAGTACGTTTAGATGCACCTGAAAAAGTAACCGTAATTCAAGTAGAAAGCGCCAGTGAGATGCTAGCGGCCAGCCTTGAACAACAAAAGAATTGTGATATTTTTATTGCCGCTGCAGCGGTTGCTGATTATCGACCGTTACAAGTTGCTCAGCAAAAAATTAAAAAAGCGGGCGAACAAATGCAAATAGCGCTGATAAAGAACCCCGACATCGTTGCGACTATTGCCACACTTGACACACCTCCTTTTGTCGTGGGTTTTGCCGCCGAAACCCAGGACGTAGCAACCTACGCTCGTGGAAAATTAGAAAGCAAAAACCTCAAAATGATTATCGCGAACGATGTATCCAATGCTGATATTGGTTTCAATAGCGATAGCAACTCGGTCACTGTATTTTGGGGTGAGAACCAGCAGGACTTTCCACGCATGTCTAAGTCAGCTTTATCGAATGAATTAATTGAGTTAATCGCTCACCAATATACTGTCAACTCAAACCCTGAGAACAAATAACATGAAAAAACAGTTACAAGTTAAAGTGCTAGACCCGCGCATCGGCGATACCATCGCAATGCCTGAATATGCGACCGCTGGCTCAGCAGGTTTAGATCTACGCGCATGCTTAGATGCGCCTCTTACGCTGCACCCAGGTGAGACGCAATTAATTCCAACGGGGCTTTCTATCTACTTAGAAGATCCTTCTATTGCCGCTATGATTTTACCGCGTTCTGGCCTAGGCCATAAGCATGGTATTGTATTGGGTAACTTGGTTGGACTTATCGACTCTGATTATCAAGGCGAGTTAATGGTTTCTTGCTGGAATCGCGGCCAGCAAGCCTTTACAATCGAAATCGGCGAACGATTAGCCCAGTTAATTATTGTTCCTGTTGTGCAAGCCGAATTTAATATTGTTGAAGAGTTTAAAGCTACAGATCGTGGTGAAGGAGGGTTTGGCCACTCAGGCAGAGGCTAACTCATAAGTTGTAAAGGCTAACTCCTACAAGCAGGAGCTGGAATAAAGGTGCCATAAGAGTACTTATATTGTCACCTCCTGCTAATCTATAATAATTACAAAGAAATAAGTGGCCGTGGAAATGAAAGCACCTCAGCGCACATTAGCGTTTTATAATAGACTTGGAATCTGGGTCGCCTTATTATTTATTTCCCTTGGTTTGTCGATGCAAAGCTTGCAAGTGAACCTATTCGCCCAAGCTACCTTAGATAAAGAATATGCCCATGCCATGGCGCAACAAATGGCACAAAGCCTGCGAGTAAAGCTGGCTGAAACCCAAATGCAGCAAAAAAATGCAGCTCGCCATTCACAAACTATCGCTTACCTCGACCAAGAAGATCTTAGCTGGAAACGTACGCTTAAATCTCTCATTACCGGCGCCGAACAAATTTTAATTTTAGATAACCTAAGCGCATTAGGGCTGCAAGATAAGCTGGGGTATGCCGTACAAGAGCTCGCCACTAACACATTAAAAGGCAAAGAATTTCCATTAGAAGCGGTGCAATTAAACGGAGAAATTCATTTCTACCTTGCAACGCCGATCAAAGATTACACACAAACCATTAAAGGCATTTTGTTAATAGAGTATGGCACTGACTGGTTAGATCAGTTGCGCCAAGGTGCGGCTGCAAAGCATGGCTTAATCTCAACTCGCCAAGTTTTAAAAGACGACCCAAGTAAAGGCTTACAGGTTTTTGAAATTGGGGCAAAGAGCGCTTCCCGCTTAACCATCGTGACCGAATCGATTAATGACTATTGGTTTTTAACCTTTATTCCAGCCGATACCCGACCACAACTAGCCACCACGTCGATTGTCACCCCTTGGATTGTTGCCCTGCTAGGCACACTCATTACCTTATTTATCATAACTTGGCTGCAAAAACGCGAAGTCGATTATAACCAGCTGATGCTACTCAATTACGTGCGTCAGCTTTTTCGTAAGGGCGAAAACAAATGGCCTAATTTCAACATCAAAATTTTTCATGATGTCGCCAAAGCAATGGAGCATTTAGCCCACTCCAAAGGGATGATACAGAGCGCTGAAGAAAACCATGCCCCGATAGCCGCGCGGGAAAAACAAAAGATTGACCTAACCCAACCCACGAACAAAAGCCTAACCTCTAACACGGCCAGCAGAGCCGTGTCGAAACATAGCAGTGCCCCCATACCACAGGTTATGGTTGAAGAGGTCGAGCACGATACCGCGGTCGCCCACTCCATTTTTCGAGCTTACGATATTCGCGGCACAGTAAACGATAATTTAACCCCAGATGTCGCCGAACAAATTGGCCTAGCACTCGGCAGCGAGCTGTTAATTCGAGGGGAAAGCAAGATTGTGCTCGGCTGGGATGGTCGTTTATCAAGCCCTGAATTAGCAGCAGCATTGCAAAAAGGCTTACTCTCAACAGGCTGTAATGTGATTAATATAGGCTCTGTTGTCACCGGTATGATGTATTACGCTTGCCATGAATTAGACACAACGAACGGCATTATAGTAACGGGTAGCCATAACGACTCGAGTCTAAATGGCTTTAAAATCATCATCAATCGCCAAACCCTAACAAAAGAATCCCTCATGGCCCTTTACCACAGGATTCAGCGCAAAGATTTCCGCACTGGCCAAGGTCTAATAGAAGAAAAAAATATCAGCCATGATTACCTTGATCGAATCCAAAGCGATATCCAATTAAGTCGACCACTTAAGGTTGTATTTGATGCGGGTAATGGCATTGCAGGCCCAATTGGCCTGAAGTTACTGAAAACGATGGGGTTAGAGGTAGTGCCGTTATTTTGTAATGTTGACGGGAATTTCCCGAATCACAAACCAAATCCTAGCGACCCTAAAAGCTTAATCGCCCTGAAGCAGGCTGTCGTTGAGCAAGGTGCCGATCTGGGCATTGCCGTTGACGGTGATGGTGATAGCATCGGTCTTGTTGACGAGAAAGGTTCGATCATTATGCCCGACCGCATTTTAATGCTTTTAGCCAAAGACATTATTAGCCGTCATCCTGGCTGCGATGTCATTTACGATATCAAATCTTCTCGTCGTCTAAATCAAGTCATCGCACAATGTGGCGGGCGCCCAACGATGTGGAAAACAGGCCAAAGCCTGATGAAAGCAAAGATGGAAGAGCTGCAAGCGACATTAGGGGGCGAACTTAGCGGCCACATTTATTTTCGTGATCGCTGGTATGGCTTCGACGATAGCTTGTATGTCAGCGCGCGTTTATTGGAATTATTAAGTCATCAATTAGACACCGTTTCTGAAATTTTCTCCGAGTTTCCTGATGATGTTTCGACAGACGAAATCACTATCAATACCGATAATAAGAGCAAGTTCGATATCATTCAAAAACTGGCATCAGAACCCAGCTTGCAACAAGGAGCTAGGGTCTCTACGATTGATGGCATTCGCTCTGATTTTCAAGATGGCTGGGGGTTGATCAGAGCCTCTAATACCTCACCCAAATTAACCCTGCGCTTTGCCGGTGATAATAACGACGCTTTGCTGCGTATTCAGTTATTGTATAAAGACGCCTTGCTGCGCCACGCCCCCGGATTAAATATCCCTTTCTAAGCGCTTTCTACTGAAATACTGCGATGAGAATAATCTCATTGCAGCCTTTTTACTCATCATATTCATTCGATAGATGATTCTACTAAGCGGCCAAGCTATAATGCGCCGCCTAAAGATTTTTTTAGCTCATCTATTTTTTATATCAGGAAATTATTCAATGCCATTGACTCGCAAAGAAGCAGTGATCACCACCAAGGTGCTTAGTGAAGCCCTGCCTTACTTGCAAAAGTTCAGTGGTAAGACCATCGTCATTAAATACGGCGGCAACGCCATGACGGACGAGACTCTAAAGAATAGCTTCGCCCGTGACATGGTGATGCTGAAACTGATCGGCATTAACCCAATTGTTGTCCACGGTGGCGGCCCACAAATTGGCGAAGTCCTTGCGAAGTTAAATATCAAAAGCGAGTTTGTTGATGGCATGCGCGTAACCACCAGCGAAACCATGGATGTGGTGGAGATGGTTTTAGGCGGGTTGGTTAACAAAGATATCGTTAACCTAATCAACCAAAATGGCGGTAAAGCCATTGGCTTAACCGGTAAAGATGGCCAGCTTTTGCATGCAAAAAAATTGCAAGTGACTAAGCAATCTCCAGATATGCAGCAGCCTGAAATTATTGATATTGGCCACGTGGGTGAAGTAACCCGAGTGAATACTCAGGTATTAGACATGCTTTCTCAAAGCGACTTTATTCCTGTTATCGCACCGATTGGTGTCGATGCGGATGGCGCTTCTTATAATATTAATGCCGACTTAGTCGCAGGTAAGGTTGCCGAAGTACTGCGCGCTGAGAAGTTAATTTTACTGACTAACATTTCTGGTTTACAAGATAAAAACGGCGAAGTTTTAACCGGATTAACAACGCAAGAAGTCGACGAGTTAATCGCTGACGGAACCATTTATGGGGGAATGCTACCGAAGATACAATGCGCTCTTGATGCGGTTCATGCCGGTGTAACCAGTGCTCACATTATTGACGGCCGCGTACCGAACGCGACCTTGTTAGAGTTATTTACCGATGAGGGTGTCGGTACCTTAATTACTAACCGTAAAGCTTAATTGGGGAAGAATGATGAGCGAAACGGAAGTCAAAATATCCCGCCGCGAGCAGATATTACAAGCAGTGGTCCACATGCTGGAAGCAAACCCAGGTGGTAAAATTACAACGGCCAATATCGCTAAAACGGTGGGGGTTTCTGAAGCGGCTTTGTATCGCCACTTTCCCAGTAAAGCGAAAATGTTCGAAGGCTTAATCGAGTTCATTGAAGACGCTATTTTTTCACGTACGCACCGTATTTTACAGGATTTTCCTGAAGCGGACGTACGCTGTGAAAAAACACTGACTCTGGTACTGACATTTGCCGAAAAGAATCCTGGGATGTGCCGACTATTAGCAGGTGATGCTCTAGCCGGAGAAACTGATCGCCTACGCCATCGTATACATCAGTTTTTTGAAAGATTAGAGACTCAGTTAAAACAGATTCTACGTGAAGCCGAATTGCGCGAACAGAAAGTCACCAGCATATCGCTTACTGCAACAGCCAACATGCTCAACGCACTGGTTGAAGGTCGTATTCGCCAATATGTACGCACAGAGTTCAGCGTATCTCCTACTCAGCATTGGCCAGAGCAATGGAAGTTAATTAACCAGCAGATGCTACGCAGTACAGGTTAAAGTAGCTTGAACCGACAGAAATAGTCATCATTAAAAAAGGAGCCTAGAGCTCCTTTTTTAATGATTATCTTATTCCAAAGGAATATCGCTTTCTAGCGTTCCTGGCGGGTACTTCAATAAGGTCTGCATCCGAGCGTACTCTTTCGCGAACACCTTCGTACTTTCAATTTTTTCTTTTTTGCGAAGATTAACATTGGAATGGCTTTCGCGAATTTGCTTTTGCAGCTGTGCTATTTCCAGGCGCATCTCCACAGGAACTTCTAAACCTGCGCGTTCTTGATTGGCTGCACGCCCTTGAGCGCGCTCAAGCTTCTCGCTAAAATCAACAATCCGACGTTGCTGCAAACTGATATAACCATCGATATTATCCACTTTACGCTGGCGTGCACGCTCAACATCACGGGGCTTAGAATAAACTCGCAACAAGGCCTGATCCGCTTCACGACGGACACGAATACGTTCAAGACGCGCTTCTTGTATCGCTTCTGTTGCAGCCATTGCCGCTAACTCAGACTCTGTGGGCGCTGCTTCAACCCGTCTAATCACTAAGCCTTGATCATTTAATATCTGATAACCCATCTGTGCATATTCGGGTGGGATGTGATCCTTTAGAATCAATTGGCCATCCACTTTAAAACGATAAAGTTTAGCGGCAAAAGCCACTGGGCTCATTAAAGCTAAAATCAAAGCGCCCGTTACGAGCTTCATACCTATACTCCGTATTTCTTACGATATGCTTCTATCGATGCCGCATATTGTTTTAATTCTGGCTGATCAGCCACATAGGCTAATACTTGCTCTAGCTTAACAATACTAATCACTGGAATGCCATAGTCGCGTTCAACTTCTTGAATAGCAGACTCTTCAGCTTTGCCTTTTTCTTGGCGATCTAATGCAATTAACGTTGCTGCAGGTTTTGCACCTGGAGCTGCTTCTATCATAGACATCACTTCACGGATGGCCGTTCCCGCCGTAATAACATCATCAACGATCAAAACTCGGCCTTCTAGCGCCGATCCGACCAATGTGCCGCCTTCGCCATGAGCTTTTGCTTCTTTGCGATTAAAAACATACGGAACATCTTTTCCATATTTATCAAATAGGGCTACGCTCAAGGTAGTGGCTAAAGGGATACCCTTGTAAGCTGGGCCAAAAATAACATCATATTCAACCCCAGCATCTTCAAGGGCAGCGGCATAAAAACGACCGATTTCAGCTAAGGCTTTGCCTGTATTAAACAAGCCAGCATTGAAGAAATATGGGCTTACTCGACCCGATTTAAGAGTGAACTCGCCAAACTTCAAAACACCTTGTTTAATGGCAAATTCGATGAAGTCACGTTGATAATTTTGCATAATAAGCCCTAATAAGCCCCAATAAAATTGCTGTTCTGGTTTCAGCAACAAAGAATCCCAACCAGAAGTTACCCTAGATCCCCAAGGATCAGGTATCATACACTCTTCAGTATGCAGGAACCATGTATGAGGATCATCAGCCTACACGTCGACGGCTTAAAAAAAGCTGCCGAACAAGGGCTCTTCGAATGGCTGAATGAAGAGCAAGCGGATGTTGTGTGCATCCAAAACACCCTAGACAGAGAATATAAGCTGCCTGACAGCGTATTGTATCCTGATGGATATAATGGATATTTCTTTGAAGGGGAAACCGACGATTATTCAGGCGTCGCTATCTATACCCGCGAATTGCCAAAAGCAATTATGACAGGGCTAGGCTTTCCTGGGTGCGATTTTCAAGGTCGCTATATTCAAGCAGACTTTGAACATGTCAGCATCGGTAGCATTCTTTTTCCCAAAGAAGATGCTTTTCACAGCCTAGAAGATAAACTTGCCTTCCAGCAAGAGTTCTTGAGCCACTTAAAAAAGACTCGCCGTAAGCGTCGTGACTTTATTTTCTGTGGCAACTTTGAAGCCGCTCATAAAACAATTGATGTCGCGAATTGGCGACAGCAACAAGATGAGTCTGGATTCTTATTAGAAGAGCGCGCATTTTTAGATCAGGTATTTGGTCCAGTAGGCTTTGTCGATGCCTTTCGTGAAGCGAATTTTGGTGAAAACCAATTCACGTATTGGCCCAATGAAGAAGCACGTCGTCGCAATAGCGAAGGCTTCCGCTTTGACTATCAGATCTGTACCCCAGATTTACGCCAGTTTGTGGTGGAATCTAAGATTTTGAAAAACCAAGTATTTAGCAGCCACGCACCGGTACTTGTAGAATACGAATTTGATGACGAATAAGGTTACTAAAACCAAACCTTATTAGAGCCTCAATAAAAAAGCCCAAATCAATGAACTGATTTGGGCTTTTTTGTATTGACTGCATTTACATGTCGAATTATGCACTTAGCGCTTGCTGCTGCTTTTCACACAACTCAGCAATACCGTCTTTCGCCAATGCCAACATCGCCGTTAGCTCTTCTGGCGAAAAAGCTTCTTGTTCGGCTGTGCCTTGAATCTCAACAAAACCACCCGCAGCCGTCATGATCACATTCAGATCAGTTTCAGCAACAGAGTCTTCGGCGTAATCCAAATCCAATACAGCAGTCCCTTTATAAATACCTACCGATACCGCAGCGATGGGGCTTTTAATAGGATTTTTTTTAACCTTGCCAGCTTCCATCAAGCCATTAATCGCGTCTTGCAATGCCACAAAAGCGCCTGTAATCGCCGCTGTTCGCGTACCACCATCGGCTTGAATGACATCACAATCCAGTTGAATCGTATACTCACCCAAAGCTTTCATATCAACTGCAGCACGCAAGCAACGACCAATTAGGCGCGAAATCTCAACCGTACGTCCAGTCTGCTTGCCTTTTGCTGCTTCACGAATCATACGATTGCCTGTAGAACGAGGCAGCATGCCATACTCTCCATTGACCCAGCCTTTGCCTTCTCCGCGCATAAAGCGAGGCACGCCTTTATCAACACTCGCCGTACAGATCACCTTTGTATCACCAAATTCGACCAATACCGACCCTTCTGCATGCTTCGTGAAATTTCGAGTGATGCGAACTTCACGTAATTCATTTACTTGGCGGCCACTAGGTCTCATACAACGTTCTCCAATAAGAATCTATCAATCTAAATACAATAACGGCGCGCATTATACTGACATCTCAATAATATAGTTGCTCTGATTACGGCTATTTGACTCCTAATATCGCCTCTATTCGCAACAACGTATTTGAGCATTGCCCGTAACAGGTTAAAATAGTCTTAACTTATGATGTTCGAACACAATTTGAGACTCCCATGCAAAAAACCTCTACCGGTACTCTTTATGTTTTCTCCGCACCTTCTGGAGCAGGGAAAACGACACTCGTAAAAGCACTACTAGAGCAAACAAGCGAGATTGGTGTTTCAGTATCGCATACCACTCGCGCAGCCCGTGCAGGTGAAGTCGATGGCAAAGATTATAATTTTGTTAGCCAAGAAGCTTTCAAAGAATTAATCGAACAAGATGCTTTTTTAGAGCATGCACAAGTATTTGATAACTTTTATGGCACCTCGCAAATTTGGGTTGAGCAAGAGTTAGACGCCGGTCGTGATGTTATTTTAGAAATTGATTGGCAAGGGGCACAGCAAATTCGCCAGCAAATGCCCGACATGGTAAGTGTTTTTATTCTGCCACCGAGCCGTGAAGAATTGCTCAAGCGCTTAACCGGTCGCGGCACCGATGCTCAAGATATTATTAACCGCCGCATGCACGATGCCGTGAGTGAAATGAGCCATTATGGCGAATTTGACTATTTAATCATCAATGATGAGTTTGATACAGCCTTGCAAGAATTACGTTCTGTGGTTCTCGCTCGTCGCCAAAGAACAGCAGTACAAAGCCAAAAACAGCAGCAATTATTAGAAAACTTACTGAATTAGCTAAAAAATAACCAAATACTGTCTATATTACTTCAATCATGGCGCTGTATTCGCTAAACTACAGGGTCATCATTGTCGATGGGCTGCATGCTCAGACAAAGAACCCAAATTTTGTAACCCGCAGGAAGTTAATTCATGGCTCGCGTAACCGTTGAAGATTGTCTAGAAAACGTTGATAACCGTTTTGAATTGGTCATGTTGGCCACTAAGCGTGCTCGCCAAATTGCTGTACAAGGCGCTGAGCCATTAGTTCCTATTGAAGGTGATAAGCCGACTGTAATCGCTTTACGTGAAATTGCAGCGGGTCTTATCTCGACGAAAGGCATGGCCGCGCAAGAAGCCGAAGACGCAGAATAATTCTCGCCTTCACAAACCGAGCTTAGGCTTTAGCCTGCTCGGTTTGAAATTTCATCACATCAGGGCCCAGCCGTGCCAACTATAGACGCCTTATCTGATCGACTTTCTACCTACCTCTCTACCGAACAAATTCAACTTGTGCGCCGTGCTTACTTTTATGCAGAGCAAGCCCACACAGGCCAACGCCGTCGCAGTGGCGAACCTTACATCATTCACCCGTTAGCCGTTGCTAATATTCTGGCCGACATGCGTCTCGATCATCAAAGCCTTATGGCTGCCATGCTCCATGATGTGATCGAAGATACCGGAATTCCCAAAATTGCTTTAGCAGAACAGTTTGGCGATGTGGTAACTGAGTTAGTCGATGGTGTGAGTAAGCTGACCCACATTAAGTTTGAGAGTAAAGAAGAACAGCAAGCCGAGAACTTTCAGAAAATGGTTCTGGCGATGGCAAAAGACATTCGCGTCATGCTAGTAAAGCTGGCTGACCGCTTGCACAACTTGCGCACGTTAGGCGCTCTGCGCCCTGATAAACGTCGCCGTATTGGACGCGAAACCCTTGATATTTATGCTCCGGTTGCACATCGCCTTGGGTTAAATAGCGTACGCGTCGAAATGGAAGAACTCTGTTTTGATGCCATGTACCCAATGCGTTCTGGTTTAATCCGCAAAGCGGTAACCAACGCCCGTGGTAATCGTAAAGAACTGGTGGATAAAATATCGTCATCTTTACGCAATCGCTTAAAAGAAGAAAATTTACCGAGCCGTGTACTCGGTCGCGAAAAGCACATGTTCAGCATCTATACCAAGATGAAAGAACAGCGTAAATCTTTAAACGACATTCTCGATGTGTATGGTTTCCGCATTGTCGTTGAATCCGTTGATATGTGTTATCGCATATTAGGGGCTGTACATAACCTCTACAAGCCTATTCCTGGGCGCTTTAAAGACTATATCGCCATTCCCAAAACCAATGGTTATCAATCGTTGCATACTACCTTAATTGGCATTAGCGGTGTTCCTATTGAGATTCAGATACGCACTGAAGAAATGGATGCGATGGCGAAGCACGGCATTGCCTCTCATTGGCTGTATAAATCAGATACCAACACCTCAACCAATACCAGTGGCAGTCAGCGTGCTCAACAATGGGTGCAAAACTTACTCGAATTACAGAAAAGTGCGGGGAGCCCAATAGAATTTATCGAGCATGTAAAAGTCGATCTATTCCCCGATGAAATCTATGTATTTTCTCCAAAAGGCCGCATCTTTGAATTGCCGAAAGGCTCTACCACCGTCGATTTTGCCTACGCAATTCATACCGACGTAGGTAACTCCTGTATTGCCTGTCGCATTGATCGCCAACTTGCACCACTAAGTTCGAAATTACAAAACGGTCAAACAGTACAAATCGTCACAGCTCCCGGTGCACAACCAAATCCTGCATGGCTAAGCTTTGTGGTCACAGGTAAAGCCCGTTCTAATATTCGTCACTTCCTAAAAAGTCAGCGACGTTCTGAGTCTGTCTCTTTGGGTGAGCGTCTACTACATAAAGCCCTAGGCTCTCTTGGAAAATCGATGGAAGACATTGACCAAGAGCATATCGATTTAGTCTTAGAAGAAACAGGTCTCGAGTTACTAGAAGATATTATGGAAGATATTGGCCTAGGCAACCGCATGGCTTCCTTAGTCGCTCGCCGTTTATTGGTGGCTAAAGATACTGACATCGATCTGGATGATATGAGTGACGACGCTCCTCTTGCCATTAAAGGCACAGAAGGTTTAGTGGTAAGCTTTGCTAAATGCTGTAGCCCAATTCCTGGCGATCCTATTTTAGGGAACGTCAGCTCAGGTCGTGGCTTAGTGATTCATACTGAAACTTGCAAAAACGTGCAGGATATTCGAGGCAATCCAGAGAAGTGTGTAATTCTCAGTTGGGATAAAGACATCGATAGTGAGTTCTCTGTCGATTTACGTCTGTATTTAGAAAATCGAAAAGGCGTGGTTGCTGAATTGGCTTCGGCGATTACTCAAGCCGATGCCAATATTGAAGGTATTAGCGTTGAAGACCGTGATGCTCAGCTTAGCGTTACGCAGATACAACTCAGTGTGCAAGGGCGCAAGCACTTGGCACGAGTGATTCGACGCCTACGTAATATTCGTGGTATTAACAAAATTGTACGCGTTAAAAACTAGACACTGTATTAATCAACAGAGTGTTTTAATTAATAGTTAAAGAGTTTAAGGAAAAATTTATCATGGCCAAAACCATCATCAATACCGACAAAGCACCACAAGCCATTGGTACTTATTCACAAGCGGTAAAAGTGAATAATACCGTTTACCTTTCGGGCCAAATTCCTTTGGTGCCAGAAACAATGGAAATGGTTGAAGGCGATATCGAAGCTCAAATCCGTCGTGTATTTGAAAATCTAACGGCCGTCTGTGAAGCCGCCGGTGGCAGCTTGCAAGATATCGCTAAACTGAATATTTTCTTAACCGATTTAGGTAATTTCGCCACGGTTAATAAGGTGATGGCTGAGTACTTTGAGCAACCTTATCCAGCACGTGCTGCGATTGGTGTTTCTCAATTGCCTAAAAATGCCGACGTTGAAATGGATGGCATTTTAGAGCTGGGTTAAAACAATAGTCGATTACCTTGCCAGCGAATCATCCAGCTTCAGAGCGATGATTCGCCGACATTCGATTTTTATGGGAGGTGATGAACTAGTTAGAGTTCTAATTCTTTTAACATAAACTCATAACCTTCCTGATAATTATTAAACTTAAATCGATAACCCGCATCAATTAAACGCTTATTGCTGCAGCGACGATTAGCACGACGGGTCGCCTCAGGTAATTCATAATCTGGCTCAACTTCGCCAATTCTATCTTTCATCCACTCAAGTATTTCGTATAACGTCGCAGGCTGTGAATCACAGGCTAGATAAACACCCTCAATAGCCTCACCCGCGAGGACTTTCTCAATTAAAAACTGCAGCACTCCAACGCAATCATCCCGATGAATTCGATTAGTCCAGACTTCCGGAGTTGGATCGCAGTGACCGCCTTGACGAGCTTGCTCGATCATGCGATTGCGACCAGGCCCATAAATGCCAGGAAAACGCACAGAGGTCGCGGGAATATAGCCTTCTGCTAACGCATTTTCTGCCTGCAACAATTCTTTACCCGCAAAGCTCGTGGGTTCGGTAGTGCTATTTTCATCGACCCAAGATGCATCCATCTGGTGATAAACACTAGAACTCGACGTAAAAAATACATGCTTAGGTTTCTGTCCTTGGGCTTTTAGCGCGTGTAATACATGCTGAATCCCTCCGTAATAATATTTGCGGTACCCTTCCACAGAAAACTCCGGTGACGCAACGCTGTAGACCACTATATCGATATCATTGGGGATATCTAATAATGTCTCCGGTTCAGAAACATCGCCCACTATGGTCTGAACACCGTGCCCGATTAGCTTATCAGATCGACGTAGCCCCCAAACCTCATGACCCGCTTTCACCAGTTTAATGGCTAACTGACCACCGATATCACCCGCGCCGACGACTAAGATTTGCGCCATTTTTTGCTCCTTATTACTCTGCTTAAGCTAAGTTTAGCTGAAAGTAGACTTTCCATTCTTTATTGCAATAGTTAATATAAATCAAAATAGCAACTTTCATTAATGGCGCCTAATTAACCACGCCTAAATTATATGAGAATTGCTAGAGTTCTTATTTTATTGACGAGGCATTATGACTCTAACCGAATTACGCTACATAGTAACCCTAGCCAAAGAACGTCATTTTGGCCGCGCAGCGGAAAAGTGCTTTGTCAGCCAGCCTACCCTGAGCGTAGCGGTAAAAAAGTTAGAAGGCGAGCTGAATATGGCCATCTTCGAACGCAGCAAAAGTGCCGTCAGCCCCACTCCATTAGGGGAGAAAATCATTCAGCAAGCGGAAAAAGTATTAGCCGAAGCACGCACCCTTAAAGAGCTGGCTGAAACCGGCAAAGATCAATTGAGTAGCCCCTTAAAAGTCGGCGCTATTTTCACCATTGGACCTTATCTTTTTCCTCACCTTGTTCCTCGTATTCACCAGCAGGCACCACAAATGTCGCTCTTTATTGAAGAGAGCTATACCGCTGTACTGCGTCGTCAGTTAAGGGAAGGCGAACTGGATGCCATCATCATTGCACTGCCATTTAATGAGCCCGATGTAATTACTCGCTCGTTGTATGACGAACCCTTCGTCGTGGTGATGAGAAAGGACCACGAGATGGCCAAGCTAGACTTTATTAATGCTGAAATGCTACCCGACCAAAATCTGTTATTACTGGGTGAAGGCCATTGCTTTCGCGATCAAGTAATAGAACTGTGCCCTGCGTTAAGTCAGCAAAAAAACAATCAAGTGGGCAGCGTAACCCAAGGCAGTTCATTAGAAACATTAAAATACATGGTCGCGACGGGCCTAGGGATAACCGTGCTACCCGAGTCTGCCGTAGGGAATTTAGATTCAAATCTAATCACCACCCGACCTTTTGCTAGCCCAGCGCCCACTCGGACAGTTGCACTCGCATGGCGGGCAACCTTTCCACGCGGGCAAGCGATCGATTTATTACTGGATACCGCGGGTACATGTCTAATAAAACCTTAATCGATAAGCACTTAGCGCTCACCCAACTAAAAGGGGTTGGCCCTAAGCTGGCACAACAGTTCGCGGACTGGGGGATTCACGACCTAGTGAATTTACTCTTTCACTTGCCATTTCGCTACGAAGACAGAACCCGTGTTACCCCGATAGCGGCTTTACGCCCTCAACAAACCTATGTGGTGCAAGGCTTTGTGCGCAGCAGCCAAATTCTATTTGGTAAACGACGCAGCCTGAGTGTGCGTATTCAAGATCAAAGTGGCAGTTTAGGCCTACGTTTTTATCATTTTACCGCCGCCCAAAAAAATCAATTTGCCGACGGCATTGAAATTCGTTGTTACGGCGAAGCCCGCCGTGGTGCCAGCGGCTTAGAAATTTATCATCCCGAATATCAAATCGTAGCCACCGATGAAGATGAGCTGGAACAGAATTTAACCCCTGTCTATCCCGCCACCGAAGGCATTAGCCAAAGCCGTTTACGCACTATGATTAGCCAAGCACTCGAAATGCTGGCAGCAGATAAATTCCAGTTACGCGAATTATTGCCCGCCAGCTGGTTGCAAGAATGGCAACTGCCCTCACTAGCACAAGCTCTCCAGTATTTGCATCAACCGCCAGCAGAGGCCAATTTAGAACAGTTAGAAGCTGGTCAACATCCTTGTCAGCGACGACTGATTTTAGAAGAGTTACTCGCCCATCAACTATCCATGCATCGCGCACGTTTAAGAGTTAAGCAAGAAAAAGCGGCGCAAATTCAGTTTATGGGCCCCAGCCAGCAACGGATAATAGATTCCCTACCCTTCACTCCCACCGATGCACAAAGACGCGTAGTGGAAGAGATTCAGTTCGATCTTAATCAGCCTCACCCTATGCTTCGTCTAGTTCAAGGAGATGTAGGTTCGGGTAAAACCTTAGTCGCCGCACTCGCAGCCGCGCCCATGGTCGATGAAAGCTACCAAGTTGCTATTATGGCCCCCACCGAGATTTTAGCCGAACAACATCTGCTGAATTTCACCCAATGGTTTGGTCCTATCTTTGAAGAACAGGGGGAGGAACAGACTTCTGACAATCAGAGCAAGAAGAAAAAAATAGCTTGGTTGACGGGGAAAATAAAAGGCAAAGCACGAGAGAAAGTTTTAGCAGAAATCGCCAGCGGAGAAGCCAAACTCATCATAGGCACCCACGCCCTGTTTCAGCCAGAAGTAGAATTTCATCAGCTCGGCTTGGCCATTATTGATGAACAGCACCGTTTTGGTGTCCACCAGCGCCTCGCATTAAGAGGTAAAGGAAAAGCGTTAGCACCGCACCAATTAATTATGACCGCTACCCCAATTCCACGTACTCTCGCCATGAGCGCCTATGCCGACCTAGATGTTTCTGTTATCGATGAATTACCCCAAGGTCGAATTCCGATTAATACCTTAGTCGTCAGCAATCAACGAAGACACGAAATCGTGCAGCGCATTAACGAAGTCTGCCAAGGCGGCACTCAAGCTTATTGGGTCTGCACCCTGATCGAAGAAAGCGAAAGTCTGCAATGTCAGGCCGCAGAAGTCACCGCTCAACAGCTTACCGAAGCGCTACCCAAATTACGCATTGGCTTAATTCACGGACGCATGAAAGCCCAAGAAAAAATCGATATTATGCAGCGCTTTAAAAATCACGAAATCGATCTACTCGTCGCCACTACCGTGATCGAAGTCGGTGTGGATGTACCAAACTCCAACCTAATCATCATTGAAAACCCGGAACGTCTAGGCTTAGCACAGTTACATCAGCTGCGTGGGCGCGTTGGCCGTGGCAATCAGCAATCTCATTGCGTATTGTTGTATCAAGCACCTTTAGGCGACGTCAGTAAGCAACGTTTAAGTGTAATGCGCGAAAGCACCGATGGTTTCTATATCGCCGAGCAAGACTTACTCATTCGCGGCCCTGGTGAATTATTGGGCAGTCGCCAAACAGGCTTACAGCAGCTGACAGTCGCCGACCTTGAGCGCGATGGGCATTTATTACCGCAAGTTAAGGCTATGGCCGAACAGTTGGTTAACCAGCACCCTCAGCATGTTGATGCCATTATCAAACGCTGGATGGGCAATACGGAGCAATTTGCTCAGGCCTAAATCCATTTTTTATCGGCAGAAGTTTAATTCTGATCTATATTCTATAGAGAAGTTTTAATGATTAAGGCCACATACAAATGACCATTCCAGCCACAGTGTTGAAAGTATTAGATGACTGGCAAGTTGACTACCAACTGACGAACGACGAGGATACCTTTCAGCTTATGCAGGGCAATCCAATGACCAGTTATTCGAGTAAGCTCGCTCGAGTTATTTTTCTTAAAGACAGTATTGGCCAAGTGCAAGTGGTCATCCCGAGCAACCGCATCTTAGACTTGAATCGCTTATCACAGCAATGTGGTCGCCAATTCAATGCGCTAAAGCCTGAAGAACTAACAAGGCTGAAAACCAAACTTGGTATCGAAGACTTTCCCGCTCTGCCGCAAGTTACCCAAATTGATAGTATGGTTGACGAACACCTACTGGCAGAAGATGAGCTGTTTATCACATCCGGGGATAATCATGAGTGGATCAAGCTGCCTGTAGACTGCTTCAAATCCTTAACGACCAGTTCCACGATTGGGGACTTTACAGTACCGCTTCCCATCCCCAGTTATCAGCAAAGCCCAACCCAAGATTTAGATGATGTTCATGCAGCCATTAAGCAGTTTACCCCGTTACGCATTAAGCAGCGCCTAGAAGAAACCTTAGATTTACCACCGCTGCCTGAAACAGCCCGTAAGATTATAGAACTGCGCGTCAACCCCGATGCAGATACTACAGAATTAGCCAGCGTGGTTGAAATGGACCCCGGTATGGCCGCACAGGTCGTTAGCTGGGCACGCTCGCCTTATTATGGGGTGAAAGGTGAAATTAAATCTGTAGAAGATGCCGTCATACGCGTACTGGGTTTTGATCTAGTTATTAACCTCGCCTTAGGCTTGGCACTAGGCCGAACCTTGACGGTACCGAAAGAAGGTCCAAATGGCTATGCCCCCTTCTGGCAGCAAGCCGTTATGACCGCCGCGTTAATGGGAGAACTTGCGCGTTTAATGCCTGTAAAGAGTCGTCCCAATACAGGCACGGCCTATTTATGTGGCTTGCTGCATAACTTTGGCTACTTAATCATGGGTCATGTTTTCCCGCCACAATTCTCCTTAGTTAATCGCCACATCGAAGCGAACCCTCATATCAATCGTAGTCTGCTTGAAAAGTATTTGCTGGGGCTAAGCCGTGAGCAAGTCAGTAGTTTATTGATGCAGCAGTGGCGCATGCCAGAAGAAGTGGTTATTGCCCTGCGCAGCCAACACAACCCCAGCTATAAAGGCGATTTCAGTACCTGTGCAAACTTACTCTACGTCGCGACACGTTCATTACGCACCCGCGGTTTTGGTGATGGTGCCTGGGAAGAACCTCATGATGAGGTTTTTGAACGCTTAGGCATCACTGCAGAAGCCGTCCACAACGTCACTGAAAGCTTATTAGAGAAAGCCGACGACCTGAGTGAACTCGTTCAGATGTTAAATAAATAACCTATTGTTAACCAAACCTATCAGAGACAAAGGGAAGCTCGTTATTTATTTAACCGTATTAAGAACGTCCTTATAAAACTGACTTAATTCTGGCTGTTTAAAGCTATCTGCTATCTGCTTCAATTCAGTATTAGGTGTTTTGCGATACGCGTAAAATAGAAATTCTAAAACATCTTGTCGAGCTTGCTTTTCCCAAGCCCCTTCTGGCTGCCAACCCTTAACCTGCTGCTGTATATCGTTAATTACAACCGATCGAGCTTGAATAATTATTTGTGAAAATCCAGATTGCTTATCTAGATTTTCAACCAACTTCCAACGCGATGCCGCGGGTGGACGCTGTCTTAATTTATTCATGTAAAGCTGATACGCAGGATCACTTTGTACACTGATCGCCACGCGCTCTTTACGCTGGGCTGCTTTTATCATCGGATGCAGGAGCTGCTGTTGAATAGAGCGCTGTGTGGCTACTGGCATGTCATGAATGAGCACCAATAAACGCTGTTGCCACTCCTCTTCCGTCCAACGCTTAGCAAGACTTTTAGCAATAGCAAAATGCTGGGCATGATTGATAGAAACGGCCGCAGGCTTCTCTATTGATCCTGCAATTAAGCGTTGCGCACTGTTTTTAATTTGCTGCGATAAGCTTAACAGTCCAGAGGCTTCTACTAGCTGATATTCCAACTCAGTAAATGCATTTGCTGTTTCAGCATTTTGCATCAATCCTGATTCGATTGATTTTTTATTCGCCGCGGATGCCTCAAGCGCCTGCACATGAGAGGTAAAAGCAAAAGCACTCGCGAGTACAAGAAAAGATAAACGTAACATTAAGATTGAGTTTCCACTTTGCTCGCCTGAAGGTCTAGCGGACCCGCATTGCGATCATTAAAAATTGTTTTATCCATGGCGTTTTCTGAATTCGCCACGATACACGATACGGTAGCATCACCCGTAACATTAACCGCCGTACGCACCATATCTAAAATTCTATCCACACCAATAATCAAAGCAATACCCTCAACAGGTAAGCCCACTTGCTGCAGAACCATCGCAAGCGTCACCAAACCAACACCGGGAACACCCGCAGTGCCAACTGAAGCCAGTGTCGCCGTTGCAATCACTAACAAATAATCGGTCAGCCCCAAATCCAAGCCAAACGCTTGAGCAATAAAGACCGTCGCCACGCCTTGCATGATCGCAGTACCATCCATATTAATGGTCGCACCCAAAGGTACCGTAAAAGACGCTATTCGATTACTCACCCCTAAACGCTGCTCAACTGTACGCAAGGTAATAGGAATAGTTGCTGAGCTAGAAGCCGTACTAAAGGCAAATAATTGGGTATTACGCATTTTGCGTAAAAACATGATGGGGTCTAGACCAGAAAAAACTTTCAATAATAACGGGTATACGCCCAAAGCATGTATAGCCAATACCAATAAAACGGTAACCATATATAAAGCAAGATCACCAATAACGCCTAGACCTTGCTTGGCGAACAAGCTGAATAATAAGCAGAAAACCCCATAAGGCGCCAGCTTCATCAGCAAGGTCACTAAGGTCATCATGATCTCATTCCAGTCGTTGAAATGACGAGTAAGTCTTTCACCGTGTACTCCACTGCGACTGATTGCCAAGCCAATCAAAATAGCAAAAACAATTACTTGCAGCATTTTGCCTTCGGCCATCGCTTTCACAGGATTGTTAGGGAATATATTGATGAATACCTGACTCAAAGACTGAGATTCAGGCGCCGTAAAGTCAGCAGCGGCTTTCATTTCGATGCCGATACCCGGCTGTAATAATTCGGCCACCAAAATAGCAATAGAAATCGCAACCGCTGTCGTCAGAAGGTATAAGCCAATCGCTTTTAAGCTTAAGCGGCCCAGAGAGGTCTGCCCTTGCAGCTGACAAGTACCACACACCAAAGAAATAAAGACCAAGGGTACAACCAGAACTTTTAAGCTAGCGACAAAGACTTCTCCGCCGACATAAAATAATCCGCCGGCTAAGCCATCGCTTAATGTAGTGGCTAGCCAAGAGGGGATGTCAGGCCATAGTAATAACTGCTGCGTTGCACTGCCTAACAAGATGGCAGCTGCCATCGCCAATAAAATCCGTTGGGTTAGATTCATCTGGCTATCCTTATGGTGTGAGTCGAGCGGGTATTATTATTATCTAATTAGCGTGTCGCTAAAAAGGCTGACATCTTCTTTTGTTGTTTCGCTTACTTCTTCTTTTTACTTTTAGGTTTAACGTGTTTCACAATACTTTGGAACCACATAACCAATGACAGATCGCCATCAATCTTAATGTCTTTCTCTTGAATGCCTTTCATGAAAGCATTTTTGTCTTTAGCCGTCATGATATAAATACCCGTATCAGCATCTTTAAAAGAAATACTAAAGGCAGGATCTTTTACTGCACCACCTTTCGACTTAATACGCTCATCTTTGACAACAAAATGACGTGCAATATTGCCATCTTGAGTTTGAATTTGAAACGAAAAGTCTTTACCAGCCAGCTGTTTTTTAAAGTCAGGATTATTCTTACTGGCTTTTTTCATCATTAGGCCAAGAGCCCAAAGCAACATACGGAATTTCATAGTAGTTCTACCTTTTAATTGAATACACATCTGATAATCGGCAAGCCATAGAATCGAACTTACTTACTTTTTCACAAAAATTGCACTATCCGCCAACTCTGGCATCAATTGCAATAATCCTTCTTTACCTAAACGCTGCATGTGGCGTTTATTACGCTCTGGAATCGCTTCCGGTTTAGTCACTGTTTTTAACGCTTCGCTAATGTGATTCTCGCGAATAAAGTGGATCATCGGAAACGGTGAGCGATTGGAATAATTTGTCATCGATTCAGCTTCTTCGCCTTCAAACTCATAGTGAGGATGAAAACTGGCGATCTGAATATCACCTTCAAGACCCGATTGCTCGAGTAAATCTTCGCACAAGAACAACCAATCCAGATACTCATCAAAATCGCCCAATGCTTGCGACACAATAAATAATGCAGTGGGCAAATCGTCATCATCCGCGAGCTGCATTTCATTGAGTAATGATAAAAATGCGCGGGTAATTTGCTCTAGATCTTGGCTTTTACATTCTTCGATATGGAGTTTATCCATAATCGGGTGAGCGAAAGGACAAAGTCCTTCCCCCACGACCAACTTTTCTACCCATAAGCGGGTTAAAGCAATGTTCGACAATGTTTCAGCTGCAACAGCTTCAGTCGCTGCTGCATCATTCAATAAGGAATCAGTCACAGTTATTGAACTTTTTCCTTTAAGCCCTTACCCGGCTTAAATGCGGCGGTATTACTCGCTGGAATAATCAACTCAGCACCCGTTTGAGGGTTTTTACCCTTGCGCTCTGCACGAGAACGACGGCTAAACGTACCAAAACCGATTAGGCCAACGGTATCGCCTTCGCTTAATGTTTTAGCAATTTGGTCAGTAATCACGGTGATTACTTCATTTGATTTTTCTTTAGTTAGGCCTGTTTCTTCTGCAATCGCAGCGGCTAGTTCTGGTTTACGCATGTCTTGATCCTTGATTTTTAATTTTTTGTTTTCTTTAATAAGCTACTTCAATATAGCGGGAAGTTCTTTGTTAAGTGCTAGTTTATCAGCAACACAAGTTCCGGTAAGAGCATACCCTAATAATGCGCCAGCATCATCACGACAGAGTGCTTTTACATTCACGCCACTGCGCTCGATGTCCCATAGACCCTCAGTTGCAGGAGGTGATACCACAACAGGGACCACCGGTGTTTTGATCATAATAGGCATTGCACCATAGCTTACATCTGTTGGCTGTCCCGCCAAAGTTTTAGCGAGGGCACGGGCACTGGCCATTAAAGGCATCACGTACAAAAGCACTTTACCGTCCACTTCGGCACAGTCTCCTAGCGCGTAAATATCAGCGTCACTGGTCTGTAGCGAACGATCAACACAAATGCCTTGATTGACCTGCAGACCGGCCTTAACCGCTAAATCCAAGCGAGGGCGTAAACCAATCGCCGATATAATAATGTCGGTTTCTACCTGTTCACCATTCGACAAATCCGCTACCAAACCTTGCTCAGTTTGAGTAACCCGCCTAACGAGTGGACCTAAATGAAACTTAACGCCCAATCCTTCTAGACCATGCTGTACTGCACTTGCTGCTGGTTCAGGTAATAGGTTTGGTATGATTTGGTTGCAGGGTGCAACGACGTCTACCTCATAGCCCCCATTACTTAAATCATTCGCGTATTCACATCCAATTAGACCTGCGCCCATCACTAATACACGTTTTTTATCGTCCAATTCCGCACGAAAATTCGCATAATCCTGCAAATCGTTGATGGCAAAAATATGCTCACCCGCATCGCCTTCGATACGAACAGCAACGGGTTCTGCACCCCAAGCAAGCACAAGTTTGTCATAGGCAATCGACTCTTCACCAATGAAGATAGTATGTGTTTCAGGATCAATGCTTGTCACACGGGTATTCGTACGAATGGTAACATTTAACTGCTCAGCCATTTTCCCCGCATCAGCCATTGCCAGCTCACTGGCACTTTTACCTTTGGTAAAACCGGTTGATAGCATTGGTTTAGAATAATTACAGCCGTCATCGGCGGTAATCATTAATACCGGTGTTTCAGCATCTTGCTTGCGAAATTCTTTAACGAGGTTATAACCCGCTAAACCGGTTCCAATTACAATCACAGGGACTTGGGTTTGAGACATATTTTATTATCTTCGTATCGGTGGAATATTTTACTGGAAATTGCTGAAATTAAATCTCAACCATCTCAAAATCATCTTTACCTACACCACAATCTGGGCAAATAAAATCATCAGGGACATCAGCCCAAGCAGTACCGGGTGCTAAACCTTCTTCTGGGCAGCCTTCTTCTTCATCATAAACCCAACCGCACACTACACATTCCCATTTCTTCATGAGCACAACTCTCTTCAGTTTATATAATCACTATTAATGGTGGCGTAACCTACTGTTCATCGGCTAAAAAATCAACCCAAATGATTAGGCATCTTGCCTTTAGCTCAGTTTTCATACATGCTCCGCGCCATGAATCATCAGTCAATTATCAGCCAATATTTGTCTCAATCCTTCCCGTCGTGGTCCGCGCGGAATAAGCGAGAAACCTTCACCGTACCGGTAGATTGGCGTAAAACATTATTTGATACTGGCTCGTTAACAGCACAGCTCATCGCCATAAGTGACGGGGACTTCTCTGTTCAAGTCTTATGGCAAGGGTGGCGAAAAATGAGCCAGCAAGAAGCCTTACTCTTAGGATGCTCTGGTAATGAGAAAATTGCTTGGTGCCGTGATGTTGTCTTAAAAGTACAAGGCAAGCCCCGAGTCTATGCACGAACTTGCATGCCTAAAAGCACATTAACAGGCAACGAATGTCAGTTAAAACATTGGGGGAGCAAGTCCATTGGCACTTACTTATTCACGCATCCTCATATGCGCCGGGGGAAAATGAGTGCTTATCGCATTCCCAATAATGATCTATCTTTATCATGGGCACGGCGTTCTGTATTCTATTTACAGCAAAAACCGATATTAGTAACGGAAGCTTTTACACAGCCACTTCCTACTGAATAAATAAACACACCCACTGAATAACGAAAAAGATATACCATGACATCTATTCAGAGCTTGCGACAACATCCAATTCTTGCCAAATATTGGCCAAAAATCACGCCATTTATTGAATTGATGCGCCTTGATAAACCCGTTGGCATCTATCTTTTATTGTGGCCAACACTCTGGGCGCTCTGGATCGCTGCGAAAGGTATTCCAGATATATCGGTACTCATCATATTTACACTCGGGGTGTTTTTGATGCGCTCTGCCGGCTGCGTGATTAACGATTATGCCGACCGCAAGGTTGATGGCCACGTCACCCGTACGGTGAATCGCCCTCTAATAACCGGAGCCGTAACCAGTAAACAAGCCCTCATTTTATTTTTCATTTTATTAGCCACTTCCTTTGTGCTCGTGCTATTCACTAATACCCTAACCATTCAGCTGTCTTTTGCGGGGGCTGCGCTGGCTGCTATTTATCCTTATATGAAGCGCCATACTCATCTACCACAAGTATTTTTAGGGGCCGCTTTTTCTTGGGCTATTCCCATGGCATTTGCAGCACAGGCGGATGAATTGCCTAAATATGTCTGGTTGATTTATATGGCGAACTTAAGCTGGACCGTCGCTTACGATACAATGTATGCCATGGTCGATCGCGATGATGATATAAAAATTGGGGTTAAATCGACCGCTATTCTATTTGCCGATGCCGACAAGGTGATGATTGCGATCCTGCAAAGTGTCACGATATTCTGTTTATTTTTACTGGGCTCAGAGCTGTCTTTAAATGCTTTTTATTATCTAGGCTTACTGATTGCCATTGGCCTGATGATTTATCAGCAGTGGCTTATTCGTGCTCGCGACAGATCAGGTTGTTTTGCTGGTTTTATTAATAGCCACTGGGTGGGTGTTGCTGTTTTATTTGGGCTGATTCTCGCTTATCTATAAATCACTCGGCAGGTAGAGATAACTTAGTTCACGCTTGTCATATAGCTGTAACAAAGTTCGGTTGTAATGAAGCTCTCAATTTATGACAGCAATGTGACGACCAGCCTATGACCACACCTGGCAAGACAGTTTTAATCGTTGATGATGAAGCCGCAATTCGTGAAATGATCGCCGTTGCGTTAGAGATGGCAGGCTATCATTGCTTAGAAGCCAGTAATTGCCAAGATGCTCACGCCATCATCATAGACAGCAAACCCGATATGATTCTGCTCGACTGGATGCTACCTGGCACCAGTGGACTAGAATTCGCACGTCACTTAAAGCGCGATGACTTAACCAAAGAAATACCCATTATTTTATTGACCGCTAAAGGTGAAGAAGATAATAAGGTTCAAGGACTTGAGTCAGGCGCAGATGATTACATCACCAAGCCTTTTTCCCCTCGAGAACTCGTTGCCCGTTTAAAAGCGGTATTACGCCGAGCAACACCGTTAGGCATTGAAGAATCTATTGAAGTGGAAGGTCTGATCTTAGACCCCGCTTGTCATCGTGTGACCGCCAGCCAGAATCCAGTTGATATAGGGCCTACTGAGTATCGCTTATTGCAGTTTTTTATGACGCATCAAGAGCGCGCTTATTCGAGAACCCAGTTATTAGATCAGGTTTGGGGAGGAAATGTTTATGTGGAAGAACGAACAGTGGATGTGCATATTCGTCGCTTACGCAAAGCATTAGGCAGTGCACACGAACACCTTATTCAAACAGTTCGTGGCACGGGTTATCGTTTTTCGACCAAAACATCTTAAACTATTGAGCTAGCGGACTTTGGCGATAAAACGCGACAAGGTATCCAGTTTTACTGGATCATCGTCGACATAGCGGATGACGATTTTAATCGTGGCTGCATCGGCATTGTTTTCGACCGCTTGCAGCATTCGAACATAGCAATTGATGCGGGCAACCTGCCCCGCATCTTGATCAACAATATCCAGCACCGCTTGCTCTAGAAGCTGAGGAATCTCTCCCTCGCGCTTAAAAATCCCAGACATTTCCTGCAAATTAATATCCTTGATCACGCACTTAGCACTACCACCTGAACCAAAGCGCAATTCCGCAATGCCTTTTACCTTTGCCCCACTCTTAGGCGAAGCTTTGGCCACTGGCTTAGCCGTCTGCTCAGTCTGTGCGACGAAAGGATTACCTATAAGCGCTGCTGCAGATCCTTGATTGGCCGCCGCGGGACTTGCAGGTTTTGCCACCGACTTTGCCTGAGGTGCTGTAGAAGCACCCCCCATCAATGCCGCAACGCTGGCATCTTGCGGTTTTGCTGAAGCTTGTTGAGTATCGTTAACCGAAAGGCCAAGGTGCTTAGATAACAGTTTATTGACCTTGCCCAGGAAATTGTCTCGAGTGAAAGGCTTGCCGATGTAATCACTCACCCCCGCAGTCACGGCCTTAATTACATGGTCACGTTCGCCACGACTGGTAATCATCATAAACGGAGTTTTGGCATACCGCTCTTCTGTGCGCATCCAAGTGATCAATTCAAGGCCCGACATTTCAGGCATTTCCCAATCACACAACACCAAATCGATAGGATTACTTTTCAAAATGCTCTGAGCTTTTCGACCATCAACCGCTTCATGTATTTTGAAGCTTGGGTAACTATCGCGCATGGCTTTTTTGATCAGGTCGCGAATAAACGCGGCATCATCTACAACTAATACATTGAGCGCTTTCATCGCCCCCCCTAACTTTAAGCTAATACTCTTTTTAGCATAGCCTAAAGTGATTTTTAGGCAGGTTTGAATTCCGCTTTTATTTGCTCACACCAATAAAGTGTTGCTCCACACACCGCCGCAGGCATCACAAATAAATTCACAATAGGTACCATAAAACTGACGGCCACCACAAAACCAAAACCTAGGGTCGTTAAAGGTTGAAGCTTCAGTGCTTTGTGCAAATCAGCAAAACTATGGCCATTATTATCTAAAGAATAATCAAGGAATTGCAGCGTTAATACCCAAGCCCCAAAAACAAACCAAAGCACAGGGCTAACAAAATTAACCACTGGAATAAAACTGATCACCAATAAACCCAAATAGCGCGGAATGAAATAGCCTAGCTTTTGCAGCTCACGCTGAAAAGTACGTGATGCTAGCTGCGACATGGGCTCATCCGGCATTTTCTCTCCGGTAATCTTTGTCTCAACCGCTTCGCTTAATAATCCATTAAGCGGACTGGCCACTAGATTCAATACCGCACTAAAAAAATACAAGGTGACCGAAATCAGCGTTAACGCCGCCACAGGTGTAATGATCCACGTTAACCAAGATAGCCAACTAGGAAACCAATCAACCACCCATTTAATTTGGTCCACCAGCCAACCACCGCCAAAATAAATGAGTGCCGTCATTAACAGTGCGTTAATCAAAATAGGGAAAGCAACGAAGCGTTTTAACCCTTTATTTGATAATAATGAAAACCCTCGACCAAAATACTGAATGCCAAGTAATGGGTTACCGCGCATATTCATTTCCTTTTTATTGCTCTAATCGCTAAAATCGCGCTCTTTTATACAATACCTGCCGTAATGATGGCTAGCGAAAAGGCTTATTTCATGACTCCAGAACGCTATGCGCGCCTTAAAGATACCTTGAACCGTCGTCAGCCAGACTTAACGGTCGTGACCGATGAAGTTCATAAGGCTCATAATTTATCTGCCATCATTCGCACGTGTGACGCCTTTGCCGTGCCCAAAGTTCATGCGATTTGGCCGTATGATGATTACCGTACTTTTCGTGGCAAAGCCAAAGGCAGCCAGCAATGGGTAGATGTTGAAACGTATCGCACCACAGAAGATGCGATCAGCCAGCTGCAAGGCCAGGGCTTTAAAGTCTGTATTGCTAACTTCAGTGAGCGCGCAATTGATTTTCGAGCATACGACTTCACGCAACCGACCGCCATTATGATGGGGAATGAATTAACGGGAGTGACGAATATTGCTGCAGAAATGGCCGATGAGCATTTAACGATTCCCATGTTAGGCATGGTTCAATCTTTTAACGTATCCGTCGCTGCCGCTTTATTATTGAGCGAAGCAGAACGTCAGCGTTCACTGAAAGGCATGTTTGATGAGTGCCGTATTCCAGATGAAGAATATGAACGGTTGTTATTTAAATGGAGCCACCCCCTTTATGCCCGTATCTGCAAAGAGCTGGGATGGGAATATCCAGAAACCGATGAAGAAGGTGAGCTAGCCGATCCGCAAGGGTTTTCGGCCAGAGTAAATGCTTCTGGCAAGCGCTTTCGTTAACCTTTAAATCATCACCTTGCTAAATCGTCATTGTCCTAAATCACAACGGTCTGCAAGCATAAGGTCTTAGGGTCTAGCTGTGCTTGCAAGCACTCAGTATGACGATAGTTAATGTCTTGAGATAAATACTGTTTAACCTGCTGGCAATATTCTGAGCTACAACGATAGCCCAAGATTACACGCTTCACCGCTTTGGTCGGCAGGCGATACATGGCCCTCTCAGCACCTTGCACTTCAATCTTTCGATCTGCAGCCGCCAGCTTCCGCACAAGTCGCCACTCATGCTGATTTAAACGGCTTTCTTGTGGTCTATTAAATAAATAATAAAGATCATCCTCAGGCAGCCAAGACGTCACCTGCTGAACTTCCCTTAGGTGCTGAGCCTGATCGTTATACGTTTGAGTCTGAAAACCGGACTGAGCTAAATCAAACTCCACAATCAATCCTTGACCCTCTGCCGCCATAGACTGCCATAATTGCATATCTTGCCAATGTTCAAACATTGATAAAATTCGCCAGTCTTGTAAACCCTCAGCACAAAAAGGCTTAACGGCTTCAGCTTGCTGCTGTTGCGCGATCAGCGATTGTTCTATTTCAGGTCGCTTCGCTTCAGATTGTTGCTCAAAATAATCAAAGTTCATCATTTCTTTTAATGACGGGGGCAGGTTTTGATACTGCTGCTGCAAAAAACGTCGATAGTCTTGAGCTGATACCTTAATCGACTCGTTAACTAAATAGGCACAACCCGACTGCAACCAAGGCTCAGGCAGTTGTGCTGGAGTGAGGAGAGGCAAAAGCCCTCGTTTCAAGAAGATGAGTCCTTCTGTCGCCAAAAAACAGTACAGTGAATTCACTCAATAAAACCTTAAATACAGACAGTTAATTGATTATGGCCAATTTTTATAAAACTGTCGGTTTTTACTTGTGAGACATTGACCTATTGAAGCGTGAGATATATCTCACACGGTCGGTGGGATTATGTCAGCAATACTCTACTACTATCGGCTGATACTTATTGATAAAAACCCTAAGATGTTGATATATAAGGATTTTTATATTGATAAAATACATATTGGAAATAAATAGTTCAAAGGCACTCTTTTCACTTTTTTACATTCTGCTAACTTTAATAGCACAAGGACGGCAGCGTTACAGGATGTAGCGGTTAAGGATAACAACATTGCCACGGACTGCTTCAAGGAAGACTGTTAGCCATTGGATGGCTGCTAGGGTGCTGAGACGGGATGAACAGGATGTTCTCCCGTCTTATTTTCTAAAGGACTAGAAAAACCTTACTTCCTCTTTTTACACGTCTATTTAATCTCTCACATTTTCGTTACTGCATCACTCTTTATTAACTATCTCGATTTCTGAAAGCGCTCAGCCAATATACCTACCGTTAAAAAACTCCCAATAACCGTCACTACATAAACCACTGAACCCTGATTTTGTAAAAAATTCGACAATATAGGGGTCAGCCAGACCGATAATGCGCCATAACCCACACTGCACAAACCAATAAAGGCACTCACCCGCAACCAAATAGGCTGCTTACGCACCAAGTGCTTTAATGCTCGGTTAATATGATCGCCAAAAATAACTAATAACGTCGCCACCATAGCCAACGCAATTTCTGAGCTATGCGGACGCATAACATCTGCTAACCAAACAATAGGTTGCTGCCAATTCATAATCACACTGCCTCGTCCAATCTATAACGCTTTATACAAAACGTTCTATCAAGAACTGTTTATATAATATATTTTTTTCATTGTTCCAATCAGAGATTCAATCATCTCTTAATATAGATTAGCGTCCCATTTATGTTTTTTCTATTACATTGAGTTACTAATTGTTAAGTAAAGCCGCTGGTTAAATTTTAATCTTATGCCAATCTATAAGTAGAAGATTGTTATTAACTGACCAAGGGCTTCTAATGTCAGATATACCCCTACGCTTAGGGCAAATATTATTAGCTAAGCACACCATTACAGAACGACAGCTAGAGCTCGCTTTGCAGTATCAGGCGCTCCATAATAAACCAGTTGGTCATTGCTTAATGGCGCTGGGGTTTATCGAGCAAAAAGATCTTAATCGAGCCCTGAGACGTCAAAGCTGGTTGAAGCCTTGCGCTGCTTGTCTTACCTGCTTATGTGCTCCGTTCACATTCGCACCCTGCTTTGCTGACGAAAACTCAGACGATGACCTGCACCCACAGTGGACGGAACAACATGATCCCTACAGCCATTGGTCTAATAATGTTCATTTAAGTGAGAACCAGCTTGCTACGGTAGATGTACTTAAAGTCGCAGCAGGAGCAGCCTGGGGTATTTATCAAGGCGAACCAAGATCAGGAGAATGGCAATACGCTATCTCAAAGCAAACCTCAAACGATGGTTATTCAATTACTATGCAAATGTTCTTCTAATAAAAAACTTAAATAGGAGAAACTCTAAACGCCAAACACCCATACCTGCCCTACATGATACATGGGCATGAAACCTACCCTAGTGACCCAATATTTTGATTCTCCCCACGCAAAGCCTATTCGTTATTTTTCACATCAAAATCAAAAAAATAATTAAAAAATGAATTACGCTCATCATAAAAAAGCCAGCAGGGCGATGGTATGAGAGATATTTAGTAAAAAAACGATAAAGCATGAGCAATATCAATAAGTTCTATTGAGAAAAGTATTAATCTATTACAGAAGTGTGAAAACAAACAAGCTGAAGTGTGAAAACAAACAAGCTGATGCCGTTTTAACGAATGATAACGTTATTAGTTTGATGGTTGAACCTATAGACTCTTAACACTATTTCACATTAATTTTTATACTTGGAGCCATACCTCATGATGATTAAATCAACACTGAAATCACTCGGTACAATCGCTGTTGTGGCAGTACTGGGTGGAGGTGGTTGGTATGCTTGGCAAAATCTGCAATCTGATAGTCTCTCTGAAAAACTGCCTTCGAGTGTGGTGTATGGCAACGGTCGTATTGAAGCTACCGAATATGACATTGCAACTAAACTGCCAGGGCGTTTAGTTGAAGTTTTAGCGCAAGAAGGTGACATGGTTGAAAAGGATCAAGCTTTGGCCGTGATTGATACCGATGATCTTAACGCGCAACTGCGTGAAGCCAATGCCGGATTACGCGAAGCAAATGCATCTCGCCAATATGCCTTGGCCATTGTTGATCAATATAAAAGCCAACAAACCCTTGCCCAGACTGAATTAGGTCGCGCTTTAAAATTATTGAAGCAAGGTAGCATTCCCCAAGAAGCCGTCGACAAGCAACGTACCGTTGCTACTTCCGCTGAAGCCGCTTTAAAAGCCGCCAATGTGAAAGTGATACAGTCTGATGCTGGCATCGAAGCGGCTAAAGCGCGTATTCAACGACTGCAAAGCAATATTGCCGACAGTACACTCACAACCCCCATTCGTGGCCGCATATTGTATCGTCTTGCAGAGCCAGGTGAAGTATTAGGCAGTGGTGGAAAAGTGTTGTCAGTACTGGATTTGACCGATGTTTACATGAGCATCTACTTACCCACATCAGAAGCCGGTAAAGTCGCCATTGGTTCCGAAGCGCGCGTTGTGCTCGATGCCATTTCACAATACACACTGCCCGCCACCGTAATCTTTGTATCGGCACAGGCGCAATTCACGCCCAAAGCGGTAGAAACCCGTGAGCAGCGCGACAAATTAATGTTTCGTGTCAAAGTGAAGCTTGATTCCCAACTGCTTAAAGATCATATCCAATACGTAAAAACAGGATTGCCTGGACTCGCTTATGTTTTATTAGCCCCCGAAAAAGAATGGCCAGCGCTGCTACAGGTGAGAATTCCTGAATGAAGTCTGTCATTACAGGGACTGAAAAGCTTACCGAGCTTACTCGGCCCATAAATGTCGCCAAACTCAGTCACTTAAGTCATCGCTATGGCGATAATTTTGCCCTCAGTGACATTAATTTAGAATTGCCCGCAGGCAGCATGGTGGGGTTAATCGGCCCCGATGGTGTTGGTAAGTCTAGCCTGCTCGCCCTTATTGCGGGCGCTCGGGCGATTCAAGAAGGCGAAGTCGAAGTGCTTGAAGGCGATATGCGTGATAGCCGCTTTCGTACTTCCGCCTCCCCCCGTATTGCTTACATGCCACAAGGGCTAGGTAAAAACCTATACCCAACACTGTCCGTTTTCGAAAATATAGATTTCTTTGGCCGCCTTTTTGGTCAGAAACGAAAAGAACGTGCAGCGCGTATTAAAGACCTGCTAAAAAGCACGGGTTTAGAAGCCTTTGCTGATCGTCCGGCAGAAAAACTATCAGGCGGAATGAAGCAAAAACTCGGTTTATGCTGCGCTTTGATTCATGACCCTGAATTATTGATTCTAGACGAGCCAACCACGGGGGTCGATCCACTTTCCCGCCGTCAGTTTTGGCAACTGATTGAACGCATTCGTAGCCGCCAAAACAACATGAGCGTATTGGTTGCGACCGCTTATATGGAAGAAGCCGACGATTTTGATTGGCTAGTCGCCATGGACGATGGCAAAGTTATTGGCACGGGTAGCCCAAGTGAGATAAAGACCCAAACGGGGAAGAAGTCTCTCGATGAAGCCTTTATTGCGCTGCTACCCGAAGAAAAACGTCACGGCCACCATACTCTTGTAGTTCCTCCTCGTCAGCCAAACCCAGCAGGTACTGAAGCTGCGATTAGTGCAACTGAGCTGACCAAAATTTATGGTGAATTCACTGCGGTTAATAACGTCAGTTTAAACATCGAACGCGGTGAAATTTTCGGTTTTCTAGGCTCCAATGGTTGCGGTAAAACCACCACCATGAAAATGCTAACAGGCCTGCAACCTGCGAGCAGCGGTGAAGCAAAATTGTTTGGTCAAACAGTGGATGCAAAAAACATAGAAACCCGCAAACGCGTTGGCTTTATGTCTCAAGCGTTTTCACTCTACAGCGAACTGACTGTACAACAAAACATGGTCTTACATGCTCGCCTATTCCACTTACCCGCTGAAAAAATAGAGCCTCGGGTTAATGAATTAATCATCCGCTTTAACCTCGAAAAATACAGAGACGACTTTCCCGAAGATTTACCTCTCGGTATTCGCCAACGCTTATCGCTTGCAGTCGCCGTAGTACATAATCCTGAAATATTGATTCTTGATGAGCCCACCTCAGGGGTAGACCCCGTAGCGCGTGATGACTTCTGGGAACTGTTAATAGAGCTATCTCGTGAACAGGGCGTGACTATTTTCATATCGACCCATTTTATGGATGAAGCCGCACGCTGTGATCGTATATCGCTGATGCATGCGGGGGAAATACTCGCCAGTGATACCCCAGCAGCACTCTGTAAAATACGCGGTGCCGATACGTTAGAAGATGCATTTATTGAATACTTAGAGGAAGCGGTAGCCAAGTCTGCGCCTTCCTCTACAACCCCTGAAGACAATATTGATGAGGCTGCAGCGATACCACTTGCCACGTCTGCAACTCGCAAACATAGCTCAAACAAGTATTTTAGCCTGCTGCGGCTATTCGGTTATGCCCACCGCGAGACACTGGAATTATGGCGCGATCCCATTAGATTGACCTTTGCCTTGTTAGGCTCAATCATCCTCATGTTTATTCTGGGTTATGGCATTACTTTTGATGTTGAAGATTTAAGCTTTGCCGTATTTGATCAAGATCAAACCCCTGAAAGCCGCGACTATATTCAGAACATGGCGGGCTCTCGTTATTTCATCCAAAAAGAGAATATAAGCAGCCCAGAAGAACTGGATCGGCGTATGCGCAGCGGTGAACTCAGTGTCGCCGTACAGATTCCGCCAAGTTTTGGGCATCAGTTAAAACGCAATAGAACACCGGAAATTGTGGTCTGGATTGATGGCGCGATGCCATTTCGAGCAGAAACCATAAAAGGCTATCTCACCGGCACTCACTATGCGTACATGACCGACTTGTCTCTGCGTACCTTTGGAGTCATACCCAACTTGATTCCCGCAAATATCGCCTCACGCTATCACTACAATCAAGACTTCAAAAGTATCGAAGCCATGGTGCCAGCGGTGATTCCACTATTATTGGTCTTTATTCCCGCAATTTTAATGGCGCTCGGCGTAGTCCGCGAAAAAGAGTTAGGTTCCATTACCAACCTCTATGTGACTCCCGTTACCCGTTTAGAATTTCTAATTGGCAAACAACTGCCTTACATTCTGGTGAGTATGATCAGCTTCTTTGGCTTAGTTGGGCTAGCCGTCTACGTATTTGGTGTGCCACTCAAAGGCAGTTTCTGGGCACTTACAGCAACCGCCTTGCTGTACGTTATCGGCACGACTGGGCTGGGACTTTTAATTTCGACCTTCACCAAAACACAAATTTCAGCATTGGCCGCCACCACGGTAATTGTATTGATGATAGCGGTAAACTTTTGTGGATTGATTAATCCGGTCGCCTCTTTAGAAGGCTTTGCAGCCATTATTAGCAAACTGTTTCCGACGACTTACTTTTTAGAAGCCTGTCGCGGTGTATTCAATAAAGGTCTGAGTTTTTCTGGCCTGTCTGCTCAGTTTTTGCCCTTGCTCGCCTTTATACCCGTGCTGACCTTGGCCAGTGTTTTTCTACTTCCGAAGCAGGATAAATAGCCATGCAACGTCGCGGTAATATTCTTCAATTAGGCATCAAGGAACTGCGCAGCCTGTGGCGCGACAAAGTCTTGTTGCTGTTCGTGCTCTTTGCCTTTACTGGGCTAATCTATGTGGTCTCATCGGCCACATCCTTAGAATTGAACAACGCTCCGATTGCGGTTGTTGATGAAGACCAATCACCTTTGTCTAAACGCATTATCAGCGCCTTCTACAAGCCCTACTTCAAAAGCCCAGATGTCATTTCCTTAAGCGAAGTTGATTCCTTACTAAATAGCGGCCGCTATACGTTTGTTTTAGACATACCGCCCTACTTTCAACGCGATGTGTTGGCCGGCAAACAACCCACACTGCAAGTGAATATCGATGCAACACGCATGTCGCAGGCCTTCATCGGTGATAACTATATCCAGGCCATCGTCGGCGCTGAAATCAATGAGTTTGTGAAAGGCTATCGTGACGTCTACACATTACCCATTCAGCAATCGCCGCACATTATGTTTAACCCGAACTTGACCAGCGTTTGGTTTGGTAGCGTGATGGAACTCATGAACGTGATCACCATGATTTCGATTATTCTGACAGGCGCAGCGGTTATTCGCGAACGCGAGCACGGCACGTTGGAACACTTGCTGGTGATGCCATTAACACCGTTTGAAATAGTAGTGGCCAAAATCTGGGCCAATGGTCTGGTGATTTTACTACTGGCGGCTTTTTCACTGTTCGTAGTGATTGAAGGTTTCTTGCAAGTTCCTATTCACGGCTCTGCCACATTGTTCTTATTTGGCGCAGCAATACATTTATTTGCCACGACATCGCTGGGTATCTTACTCGGCACTCAGGCACGCACCATGCCTCAGTTGGGGTTATTGATGATACTGATCTTACTGCCGTTACAAATGCTCTCAGGTGGCGTTACACCTCGTGAAAGCATGCCAGAGATCGTTCAGAACATCATGCTCATCGCACCCACCACGCACTTCGTGAAGTTTGCGCAGGCGATTTTATATCGTGGGGCGGGATGGGAAGTGGTTTGGCCGTACTTTCTTGCCTTGCTCGGGATTGGAACTGCGTGCTTTCTATTAGCATTATCACGCTTTCGCAAATCTGTGGCGCTTTCTTGAAAGTCAGTGTTTTGTCGGCCTGAAGGCCGACCTACATTTTGGAGAGAAGAAAGGATTTACTAAATTTCAGACATAAAAAAACCCCGTTAT